>ERZ1370068.7253-contig-6183_pt1 | contig 69256 bp, 107 predicted proteins | sample MGYA00561227_ERZ1370068 | MGnify/ENA primary metagenome ERZ1370068 (study PRJEB38410, sample SAMEA6850437) | metagenome | study: Metagenomic assessment of the ecological functions of the soil: analysis of the soil microbiota associated with the...
CTGCCGAAATTGATTCTGATTCTTGCATGGCGATGAATCGGCCGCAAATTGGAATGGCGTTTTCGGCACGGTTTTTGCCCTGATGCAATTTTCTCTTTCGCCGGTCCTCGGCGTTTTGTCGGACCGTTACGGACGACGACCAGTGATCTTGCTATCAAATCTTGGTCTCGGCCTTCGATTACATCGTGATGCGCTCTCCCTACCATTGGCTTGGCTTTTTGTCGGCCGCATCATTTCCGGAATTTCGACTTCCAGTATTCCAACGGCGATGGCCTACATCTCACTGACGTCGTTCCGAAAGAAACGCGCAGGCGCTTTCGGCATGATCGGTGTGGCGTTCGGTCTTGGTTTTATTCTAGGTCCAGGCGTGGGTGGTCCTCTGGGCGACATCAATGTCCGGCTGCCATTCTGGGTCGCCGCTGGGTTCAGCCTGGCGAACTGGCTTTACGGTTACCTGTTTGTGCCGGAATCATTGCGCGCCTGAACATCGAAAACAATTCACCTTCCGACGGGCGAACCCGATAGGCTCGCTCGCACTGCTGCGTTCGCATCCGGAACTGTCCAAACTGGCGACGCTGCAGTTTCTTGCCTACGTCTCGCACGAAGTCTTCGTCATCTGGGCGCTCTACGCGATTTATCGTTTCGCGTGGAGCCAAACCACGATTGGCGTTTCGCTCGCAATCGTGGGCATTTTCACGGCGACTCATTTCCGGCGGACTGACCGGACGAATCGTGGGGTGGCTCGGTGAACGACGCACCCTTTATACGGCCAGTTTTTCGGCGCGCTCGGCATGGTCATTGCCGGTCTCGCGAGAACCAGCGTCGTGTTGCATGGCTCCATCCCAGTAATCTCGTTGTGGAATATTTCCTTTCCCCGCAGCGCAGGGAATGATGACTCATCGCGTCAGCGAACGCGAACAGGGCGAACTGCGGGGAGCAATTCAGAGTCTGCGTTCCATTGCGTTTGTCATCAGGCCGCTCCTGTTCTCAGGAATATTCGCCTGGTTTATTAATCGAAACATTCGTTTCATATTCCTGGCGCGCCGCATCATCTGGCCGCCGTATTGGTTGTTCGCTGCGATGCTGCTGGCGACTCGCGTGGAGCAGCCGCAGCTCGGCGAAGCCCAGCGAGAAACCAATCGAGCCAATCGAGGACCATACCGGCCGACGAAATTGGTTCAGCCTCCGTCGCGCCGATTGTCGATCCGCCGGAAAAAAATTCTTGAGCAGTCACGCTGCATGCGCGATTGAGGCAAATATGAAATCCAGCGTGCATGCGTGCAATCGTCGTGGTTGCGATCTGCTCGTGGTTTGCGATTTCAAATCATTGTGTTTTCGCCGCGCTGGCAACGAACGACACGGCGTCACGCCAGTGCCCGTTTCATTCCAAGCCTGCGAAACAAGAAAAGCCCTCGACTGGAGCGCAGTGCTGCAAAATTTTGCGCGCGGTTGCTTCGGTTCCGGCAAGAGGCTGGGCTCGCGACGACACGAACTTGTCCGGACTGCTCGATGGTTACGCGTGGTGAGCGCGCGCTTGCCATTGCGTATTCAGCAGACCGCGCTGGTTTTCGCCCTGTTCCTCGACACAGGACCGCCAGGCGTGCGCTCGTTCGCTGAGCTGATTTTGCAGCGGAGCCTTCTCGCTCACGCTCCGCCGGTTCCTGGCGTAACGAAGCCCCGAAAGCTTTCGGGGTCATAGAACCTCGCGCTGTAGCGGCAGGCGTGCCGCCTGCGCATTTGCCCAGATCGTCAGGGCCGACACGGCTGCCACTACAGAAGACGATACAACCAACATGCAGAAACGGTTTCTCTATTCTTATCAGCGCGATGACGCTCGCGATTAGCGCTGCACGCACATGGCGAGCACGATTGACCTCAATCGCCAGCAGGCAACCGTCCGGCGCGAGCAAGCGAGCAGGAGCAGAAGCAGAAATACACGTGCCCGATGCATCCCGGAAGTCATGACGGATCATCCCGGAAACTGTCCGAAATGCGGGATGAAACTCGTGCCGATGACGGAGAAGAAACGCCAACGTCCAACGTCAACGCTCAACGTCGAAGGTAGGCGCATCTGACGCCCAATCGCCCAGAAGCCACGATCGCACCACCATTCGATCGCCACGCAGCGACCCGCGCACACATGCGAGCACACGAGAAGATGCAAATGTCGATGCACTCCACCATCGATCTTGCCGATCCGATGAGCCGCGAAGGCTCCGGCACAAGCTGGATCCCGGATTCGTCGCCGATGTACGGCACGCATGTTCATGTTCGGCGAGAGACATGCTGATGTTGCACGGCGCGATTTTTCCGCGTTACACCAACGTGAGCACGCGACGCGGCGATGATCGGATCGATGCGCCGAACTGGTTCATGGCGATGTTTTCCCATCCGCTCGGCGACAGCACGCAGTTCGGTTCGCGCTTAATGATGAGCCTCGATCCGCTCACCGAAGGCGGACGCGGTTATCCGCTTCTGTTTCAAACCGGCGAAGTCGTGGAACGGCGAGGCATTGCACGACCGCCAACATCCGCACGATCTCTTCGACGAACTTTCGTTCAGCCTCTCGCAAAAAGTTCGAGCACGATCTCAGCGCGCATGTCTATTTCGGTTATCCGGGTGAGCCGGCGCTCGGTCCGCCGGCATTCATGCATCGCCCATCGGCAATGGACGATCCAGACGCGCCGATCGGACATCACTGGCAGGATTCAACGCATATCACGTTTGGCGTAGCCACTGCCGGTCTGCAATGGCGCGATATAAAAATCGAAGGCAGCATCTTCACCGGGCGCGAGCCGGATGAGGACCGTTACGATTTCGACCGGCCGCGTTTTGATTCATACAGCGGCCGCCTCTCCTGGAACCCGACACGAAATCTGGCGCTGCAGGTTTCGTACGGTTACATCAAGAGTCCCGAAGAGCTTCATCCCGAAACCAAAATCCATCGCACGACTGCCTCGGCGATTTACAATCTGCCGCTCGGCCACGATACCAACTGGTCGAACACGCTTTGTGTGGGGCCAGAACAACGCCACTGAGGAAGGCAAAACGCAATCGTTCCTGATCGAATCAAATTATCAGCGTGGCCGCGACACGGTTTACTTTCGCTGGGAACGCGTGCAAAAATCCGGGCACGAACTCGTCCTCAATGCCGTTCGGATGAATCCGAAATTTTTCCAGTGAGCGGATACTCGCTCGGTTACGTCCGCGACTTGTCGCACGGCAAAGGTATCGACATCGGTCTCGGCACCCAATTCACCATCAACGACCGCCCCGATTCTCTCGATCGTTACTACGGCGACGATCTCGGCTACGCCTTCCAATTCTTCCTGCGCATCCGGCCTTCCCAGCACAGTCACGGCGCGCCACGATCACGCCGAGCACGTCGCCGGAACGACAAAGTAGGAATGGTCATCGTGAGCGGAGCGCAGCGCCTGAGCGAAGATCACGAAAGTCGGCGGACAGCATGCCGTCTTGCCGAGGTAGCGCTTCCCCATCAACGGGATCAAGCGCTACGCTCGGCGACGGTTTGGCAGAGGCCTGCCAACGCTCACCGTCCTCTTACGACGATGGTGCCGCTGATGTGTACCGCTGGTCTCGCCGGTCGCAGGATTCACGCATCGGTCCAGGGTGTAGCTGCCTCTAGCACCAGCGTACCGGCCCGTTCCGCCGATAATGGTATCGGTTGTCCACAAGGTGAAGATCGCCGTTGGCGCATGAACCAGGATCGTTATTTCCAAAGACCACGTTAAAATGCTGTCACCGTTGGCGGCGTCTCCCACTATCAAACGACTTGCCCCGATGTCCCCAGGTGGCATACCCAGGAAAGCGAAGTCCACTGGGGCCGAATAAAACTGTGTGAATGGACCAAGCTGCGTGTCGGTTGACGTGACGCTCCCATTGACATAAAACCCTTCTGCCGGATCGGGAAAAGGCGCGTCACTTTCGCTCCCTGCGATAGTGCCATTAATTCGTATCACTCCCGCTTCCACCGCGGAGCTGACGAGCGCCACGGTCAGGAAGATTGCTGTCATTAAGCTGATTCTTTTGATCGCTTGTTCATCGTCTAATTTCCTTTTCTTGTTTTGGCCTTCCTTGATTTCCTCGTCATTGAGAAGCTCATTTCTGGCCGTTCACTGAGGCATCTCGTAGGATTTGCCGGTTCGTTACGCGGAAAATCAGGCGAACCACGGATTGCGCAGGATGACACGGATCGCAACGGATGGGTTCTTGGCTGGCGTCCGACCCAGACGCTCCTACAATCGACCTGCGATTCGATGCGCGCGCACCACGGCGAGCAGACTTTGGCTGCGCTCTACTGCTCGTTGTGAATCACATCTGTATCCGTGTTATTCGTGTTATTCGTGCGATCCGTGGTGAGATCCTTATTTTGGCTTTTCCTCGCAGAGCTTTTGGAAAGCTGGATCGCTGCGCAAAGGGTCCCAGAGCGGATCGAGCCTTAACAAGGTGCCGGCGTAACGGAGGCGCTCAGAAAGTAAAACCGGCCGCTATATGGCGTTTTGTAACAGACCGCGTGAGAGGTCAGATCGCTCCGCCTTCGATTCTCGCCGAGAAATGGTCACGAATTCGGGTCAGGCTCTCTTCCAGCCCGTAAGGACGTTCGAAGTGTTAAATCTTGAAGTCTTTGAAGCGAAGCGCCGAAACCCGCGTGCGAGCTATTGAGCGAAAGCGCGGCGATCCGCGAGACATCGTCTTGCCGAGGTAGCGCTTGCCCCATCAACGGGATCAAGCGCTACGCTCGGCGACGGTTTGGCAGAGGCCTGCCAACGCTCACCGTCCTCTTACGACGATGGTGCCGCTGATGGTAGCACTGGTCTCGCCGGTATCAAGGTTCGACGCATTGGTCCGTGGTGAAGCTGCCTCTAGCACCAGCGTACCGGCCCGTTCCGCCGATAATGGTCCAGGGATCCACAATGTGAAGATCGCCGTTGGCGCATAAACCAGCGGTTAATTCCCAAAAAGCACGCTAAAATGCTGTCACCGTTGGCGGCGTCTCCCACTATCAAACGACTTGCCCCGGCGTTCCCAGGTGGCGTAACACGCGAAAGCGAAGTCCACTGGGAGCGAATAAAACAGTGTGAATGGACCAAGCGCCGTGTCGGTTGACGTGACGCTCCCATTGACATAAATCCCTTCTGCTGGATCGGGAAAAGGTGCGCCACTTTCGCTCCCTGCGATAATGCCATTAATTCGTATCACTCCCGCTTCCACCGCGGAGCTGACGAGCGCCACGGTCAGGAATGATTGCTGTCATTAAGCTGATTCTTTTGATGTTGTTCATTGTTTAATTTCCTTTTCTTGTTTTGGCCTTCTGTGATTCTCTCGTCATTGAGTAGTCATTTCTGGCCGTTCACCGAGGAGCATCCGCAGGATTTGGCGGTTCGTTACGCAGAAAATGCAGACAGAACCACGGATTGCGCGGATAACGCAGATGGAAATTGTGAGGGCAGCCGGTATCGGCTGCGGGGGATGCAGGCGGCACGCCTGCCACTGCAGCTTTACCTCACCGCGGCGCCGCGGTTTCAGATCGAGTATGGCGGTTTCAGACTGGTTAGAATCTTTTCTTTAGCTGAACGTGCCCAGAACCGGCCTTTGATCGTGGCAAGCGATTCGTCGTAGCCATTCTCGACGCCGCCGGCCACAAACGGCGGGTCTTCGTCGAACACGTTCTGCATTCCAAGGGAAATCGTCGTGTTATTCAACCAAGCGCGCCATCCACAGGGATTGTATTCGGCCGTGGAAACGGGCATGACGTTTTTCTCCTTGCCGTCCTTCATCTTAACATTTTTACCTCCATCCTTGGCAAAGCCAGGCACCTGGGGCCGGAGCAGGCGGCGGCAGGTTGAACGTGTACGACGCGATCAGATCCAGCGTAATCCACTCCCGCACTTTCCGCGCGCGCCAAGGCGTAAGGCCCACTTCTGGGCGTTTGTGGCTTGGTGAATCCCGCAGTCAGATTTGCGGTCAGACTCGACATTGTCATCTTCGTATTGGCCGGTGTAGTGGACCACCGCGCCAACATCCAAACCCTGCATCCATGTATCAGCCGGGCCGTCGTAGAACAGACTGAAATTGGCGCGATTCCATGGCAGCGAGCCGGTCAGGGTGAATCCCGGCGGTATAACTTCGCCCGCGATACCGAACCGTTTTGTATCAGGCGAAATCTGAAGCTCAGCCCGGGATAGCCACGTGCCGTTGAGCGTTGCCGTTAGTCGGCCAAAATCCCCGTGACCAAAGATCGAAGAATCCAGAATATAGATCGCTTCGTAGTCGAGACCTTCAAAGATCGCGCCTGTAAGATTTTCGTTGGGATCAATGACCAGGATGATTGGTCCCGGTTTACCAGGAACTCGTAGGAGGACCACGGATAACCAGACCGGGGATATTATTCTCGACAATGAATTGCGCGCCGAGGAGGGACGCGATCGATCGCATATCAATATGCCACCAATCCGCGCTGAGCGTCAGGCCCTTGATCCATTTCGGGCTGTAAACGGCCCCGTAAGACCATTCATAGGCCACCTCCGGCTGTAGGTTGGGATTTCCTATAACGCGTACCTCCGAGCCGTAGAAGATCTCGCATATTAATGGGTCGAAGACGCCAATCGAAGCCCTCCGTGGAAGCGGGTGAAATCTCCGATAGAGCCGGAGCATGAAACGCTTCGGTGTAGCTGCCACGCAAGGTAAGAGCGCCGATATATTTTGGATCGAGCGGCTGCCAGCGAACCGAGACCTTTGGCTTCTGCGCGTTATACTGGCTGTGCGCCGCCGGCTGAAAGGGGAACGCTTCAGAAGGTAGAACTGCAGAGGTGTTCTGGCTGTACCATTCCTCGCGTTCGGCAAAGTCAACCTCGAAGCTATAGAAACCGGGAAAGTTCCACGTCGGGCTGGTGAAAGGTACCCGCACTTCCTGGTAGATTGACCAAACATCCCGGTTCACTCGTGCGCTTCCCCCATCCGTCGAGCCAATGCTTTGAAACGTTGTGTTGAGCGCGTCACGATCGCGCGTCCACCTCGGCGCGTCATACTCACCGCCAAGAGCAAATGAGACCGGCCCGGCAGGAAGGTTGAACAAGTCGCCGTTAATGGTGGCATAGCCAATGGGCAACTCATATTCGCCCGAGTTATGCAGGGTAACATAAACTTTTGCTCTGGCCGCCTTGGTGTTGTGAGCATTGAAATTCAGGAACGGATCAAATGCCGTAGCTGGGTTCGTATCCAAAAGTGCTTCCCGCAATCCAGGCTCGCTGACTTCACCGACGGACAAATGCTGCCCCTCGTTCCGGGAATAACGGAAACCCAACTCCCAGTTCCACGTCTTGAAATAATCGCCAAATTCTCCCATCTCGCCGCGCAGGCCCAACATCAAACAGCGAATCCCGGTAGGTGAACTTTATCGTGTCTCGGACCGGTGTCGTTAATGCCGCGGAAACGCAACTCCGGTAGTTACCGGGAGACCGCTTCCATCGGGAAAGAAATCTGGAATAGTCGCATCGGCGACCGTGAAGCGGATTAAACGGATTCTGAGATTGGCACACTGATGCCGCGCGGACTAAAGGCCCAGGTTGGTGCCTGGGATCTTGAATGGATCGGGGACAATGGGCACCGCTGCCGCCGGACGTATCGAAAAATGAGCGGACATATTTAAAGTCGGCAAACACCGTCAGGTATTTGTCACACATGATCGCGGGTGAACGAACCATAGAAAGGCTCTGGCGATCAGCCGGAGGAAGCGCTGGCGTTACAGCCGCGAAGTTATAGAAGAAGTAATCGCCGCCGCCCTTGTAATCGGTGCCGGTTTGTGGAAAGAACACGGACTGCATTCGGGCCGATGATACCGGGAGCGCCTGGATATGCATTGGGATTAACCAGCAAAGTGGGTTCTTATAAAATGGCGAAGTCTGCCGCGTTTGGTGCCGAGTGCGGAAGGGGCGTGTTCACGCCGAGCTAGCGGTGAATCCGCCTGGACCGAAAAACATGCTCGGACGCAAGCGGAACCAAAGGAGTATCGCAACGCTGGCCAGGGAAATCGAAGCTGCGAACATCGAATCCTCCCCAGGGTATGTGAAAGGCGTTAGCCGTACAGGTCCCGGTCGGCGACTGAAGAGGCCGCCGGTACGCTCCCAGAAATCGGCAATGACCACAATCTCGGTCTTGTCATCGCCGGTGCCGGCTTTGATCCATGCCTCCCATTCGCCCATGTCGTTGGACGCTCCGAGGTTTGTGTTCCCATAACTGCCCCGATCTCCAGCCCACGGAACTTGTGTAACAAAAAGAAGTTAACCACGCCGGCGATCGCATCCGAGCCGTACACAGCCGAGGCGCCATCCTTCAGAATGTCGATGTGATCGATCATCGGAAACGGAATCAGGTTAATGTCCACACCTCCGCTGAACCCGACTGGCGTTCAACGAACCAAAGGCGACACGTTTTCCGTCAACCAGCACGAGGGTTTCTTTGGCCAACAAGCCGCGCAGGTTGAATTGAACGGTGCCGTCCCCGCCATTGGCGATGTTCAGGTTGGTGGTTCCGCCCGCCTGCTGTGGCAGAAAAGTTGTCAGGTCCGTTGCATTGCGAATGCCCAGTTTTTCGATGTCTGCCGGACGATACGTATCCACCGGGTTAGGACCGGCTCTCTTCCGCTGTCGGAATGTTCGAGCCAGTGACAATGATACGTTCCACTTCGGCGGTGGCGCCCATTGTTACTTGCGCCGGAGGCGGCGACGCTGCTTTCGCAGGCACGATCGCTTGAGCGGGAGCGTGCGAAACGATCAACAGATTAACGCCGACAGCAGCGGCGAAGGCGGTTTGACGTATTGGGGCAAGGATTACGCTGACTTTCATTGACAGCCGTCCTCGTGGTTCCGCGAGTCTGGGTTAGCCAACCGATTAATGGCAAGCTCAATCCAGGCTAGCCGCGCTTAGTCGTTAGCGCCGGTCAAGGTGGGATCGTTTTGTCCTCAAGACGATGGGCATCGCCGAAGGCCGCAAGAATCCGCTCTCTTGCGTGCACAGCAAGGTCCGGCGGCGTAGCCGCATTTCCAACGTCTTGGGGACAAGGCGTTCCACCACTCTTTTTGCTCCGAGGACGAGCGGCGTTATTTGGAAACCATTTCTTTCGGCGCTAGGGAGGCGACCCGCCTTCACCGAGGCTACGGCGTGGTTTGAAGACGAATCGACTACCTTGGGGCAAGCGAAGTAACGATTTTTTCGAAGCGCGGGTCGCCGCGCAGCGGATCCCACAGCGGGCTTAAGCGCAAGTCGCCATAATCGTGATAGCCCGGAGTTTTGGTGAGCGCTTCAAGTTGCTCTAAGCGCCAATTCACGTTCGCCTGTCCAGGCACAGATGATGGCAAAGCAACATCTTCACGTATGGCTCAGTGGATGAGTCTTTGACGCTGGGCGCCAGTTCCATCGCGCGCCGGCCTTCGTTCAGTGCCTCTTCTTTTCTTCCCAAGCCTGCATCGATCAGCCCGAGGTCAGAAAGTAGGATTCACATCATCAGGGTGACTGCGGATCTCTTCCTCCTGTTGTGCGCGTGCCCTCATAAAGGCAGCGCGTGCAGAAGTTTCGTCTCCTTTCAAACGAGCGACTACACCCACGCCAAAAGTCGCGGCCAAGCTTGAGTGAAACCGCCACCTGAGCGAATCTCTTCTGGGAAAGCGCCGCAGCGCGATGCGACCGGCGGCGTCCCAGTCGCGATCGGACAAAGCAAGAGTGTAGCGCTGGCCCGCCACAAATGGATCTTTCGCTGACCCAGGTTCATTGGCCAGGATGCTTTTCAATTGCAGCACGCAAAGGCCCTGTGTCCGCTCGCCGGTATCTTCGATGTAAGCGCGAAAAATCCGCTCCTGGCCTGCGCTCTGGATGAAGCGCAACGATGCGATCCATAATTCTGGCCGTGTTGGTCATAGTCGTGCAACCGCAAGTAGGTCGATCCCAGGGTAATCAGGTAAGGGAGATTTCGAGGATCGAGCTCACATGCGCGCTCGAGATTGTGTGTGGCGTCAGCCCAGCGACCCTGACGGCGGTCAATTGATCCAGCTAACTCGTAAACTCGCGGGTTATTGGGTAAACTCTGTTGAGCAAAAGCAAGTTCGGCGCGCGCGCGGTCATAATCCGAATAACCCCAATAAAGATGCCACGCCAGCGCCAGGTGCGCTTCCCCGAATCCGGTCTCAACCGAAATGCAGAATCTATGGCCGACTTTGCCAGCGCCAAACGAGCGGGCGTGTGGTCGATCTCTTGCTGATAAACCAAATCGTGCGCAAAGGCTAGCTGGCAATAGGCGAGAAAGAAGTTAGGATCACGAGCAACTGCCTTATTAAGCAGGTCCACAGCCTCGGAAAGATTCACGGAATTCGCCGCGGAGGGCACCTGGGCGTTGTAAATTATGGAGACAGCGCGGACGTAAAAATCATAGGCGACCAGGTCCTGCAGTTGGTCTTTCTTCAACGGACGCCTTCTCACTGGCTGACAAGCTTGGCGTGAAGGTGCTCGGCAACTTTTTGCGCGATCTCAGCTCTGGACTGCGAACAAGTCATTCAAATCGCGGTCGTATTCCTCGGCCCAGACGTGGGTGTCGGTGCGCGTGTCGATCAACTGCGCGTTCAGACGAAGATGCGTGCCCGCTCTGCGGACGCTGCCTTCCAGAACATGAGATACCCGCAGATCATTTCCGATCTGACGCGAGATTTCGTTTGCCACGATATTCCATCACGCTGGTCCGGCTGATGACTTTCAGGTCGCCGATCTTCGCCAGCTTGGTCAGAATGTCGTCCTGCAACCCATCGACAAAGCGCCGCGTTCTCTTTCTGCTCGTCCAAATTTTCAAATGGCAGAACAGCGATTCCAGTTGGCATGCGGACGGCGGACTAGCTCGCTCTTCCAAATATTCCATCCCTACGACCGCAGCTAACGCCAGCGAGTGAAGTTGCCAGCAGCGCGCTGTGTTGGATTGCGCTGTACTCCATTTTCTGCCACGAGCAACGATGCCAGTGTGCCGAGCTACGATCGGCTCATGCTTTAGCCAGCGTTCAAGATCTTCAGCCAGCGTCGAGAGCGGATGGGTAGCGGCGCTTTGGATCTTTCTCGAGACACTTGAGACAAATTGTTGAGAGATCGCGATCTATTTTGGATTTAAGAGGCGCGGTTTCTTCGGCTCGGTGTCCAACAGTAACTTGATCGTTTCATAAGTTGCTCCACCGGCAAACGGCGGCTGACCTGTTAGCAGTTGGTAAAGCACTGCGCCAAGTCCATAGACATCCGTGGCGCTGCTGACAGCGGCGTTGTTTCCCACCGCTTGTTCCGGCGCCATGTAACTGGGCGTGCCAAGAACGTCCAAGGTCTGCGTGACACTGCTTTCCGATCTCCACCAAGTCGCGCCAGACCAAAATCGGTCAGATGCGGTTCGCCCTTTGCATCCAGCAGAATGTTTCCCGGCTTGATATCGCGGTGCAGAATTCCGTGTTCATGCGCGTAATGAACGGTGCGTGCCACCTTCGCGATTAATTCCACCGCGCGCCGAATCGGCATCGGCTCGCGCCTGGCCACTTCGTCGAGTTGTCCGCCTTCGACGAACTTCATGCTGAAGTAGCACGAGCCATCGCGCTCGCCGACTTCGTGGATCGGAACGATACCGGGATGCTCCAAACGGGCGGCAGCTTCTGCTTCGAGGCGAAAGCGCTTCAGATGCGCTTTGCTCGCCCACTGACCAAGGCTGATGACTTTTAATGCGACTGTGCGGTTCAGACTTTTCTGCCGCGCGCGAAACACCACGCCCTGACCGCCGCGCCCGACTTCCTCCAGCAATTCGTAATCGCCGAGCTCGCCGAACAACTCGGCGGCGCGCGCTGATTTCTTGTTGTTAGGCGCTCCGTTCTCATCAGCTGCTGAAGGTGTGTCCGAGCGGCCGGGGTCGACGCCCCCGGCTACAGCGGACGTCCGGGAAATCGCCGAGCGGCGCTTTTCAGCACACATCTGGGGCAAAGCCCTTCCGGCACGTCTGAAAAGATCTTGGCGCCGCACTTCCGGCAAATTCTGATTACTCTGATCATCGACGGAGAGGCTTCGGCACTCCCTGTTGGTACTCCGTAAAATTTCGCCATACGTTACGCCTCGAGCACGGCAATGAGATGGCGCAGCTCGTCTTCGATGTCGCCGGGTGTCGCAACGGTGTTGGCGATCTCCTCTCGCAATAACGGCTTGGTAGCGCTGCCGAAATCGGTAAAACGCCTGCCGGACCGCATTCTCGGTCATCCCCAAGCGCGCGGCGATCTCCGCCTGTGACGGCGAGCCTGGTTCGTCGGGTAGCAATTCCTTTAACGAATCGAACAACGCGGCATTATCCGCTGCGAGGTATTCATCCTTTAATCGGCTGAGCACGCGCTCCAACACCGTCAAAGCCCATCGGCGTTCGTAGATCATTTCGGCAGTCATTGGATCCGCTGGTTCCAGCTCGATCCGGTCGCCAGCGCGGAATTCTTCCAACGGGATAGGCTGTTGTCCTTTTCCCCGCTTAATCGCCATCGTCCGACGCCGCTCGTTGGCGCAGAAAATTTCAGTCCCCCAAGCAGAAAGGAACGAAGTCGTCCCTTTTCTTTGCGCACGGCACTCGAGACTTCTGCCGCTCCAATAGCTCTGCAAAAAACCCTGAGTGATGTCCTCGGCTTCCTCCGGCGATATACCCTGTCGTCGCAGAAAGGCGAAAATGGGTCGCCAGTACGTGCGGCAAAGCTTTTCCAGCGCTTCTTGTGCCGCAGGCGATTCGCCCTGCGCCTCCAGCACAACGCTCCAGTGCGTGGTCGTAAACGCGGCCCCGCCGTAGTTGACCGCTCACATCAGTCGCGGCTCGTTGAAGTCACCTCATCCGGTGCAGGCGCTCACACGAGCACGATCGAAGTGAAAAACCGCGCCAAAAGCAAGCCTGCATTGCAGTTCAGCTGGACGCTCACCTCTTACAAACTGCGCACAATGAGAACTGGCTTCGACTGCGGTTTATCGGCGTGAATAGAGAAATACCGCGCGACCGATCACGGTCAGCTGTCACGTCCTTGCCTGCATGCTCTTGTCATCAGCGCGCGACCTGCGTGAAGATCAACGCTCCATGGCTCTGCGACTGCCGAAACAGGATTATCACGACATCGAGCGAATCATCGAGCTGGATTTCGTGCGCGCGACGGAAGCCGCAGCGCTGAATTCGTTGCGCTGGCTCGGGCGCGGCGACAAGGAAGCGGCCGACGCGGCAGCCAGCGACGCCATGCGCGGCATGTTCGATCTGATGAACATCTGCGGCGAAGTGGTGATCGGCGAAGGAATCAAGGATGAATGCGCCCGGCATTTTCAAAGGCGAACAACTCGGCACGTGGTGTCCCCGGTTCGCCGGAGTTTCATATCGCCATCGATCCAATCGACGGGACGACCAACATTTCCAAAGGCGCGCCCAACTCGATCAGTTGCATCGCGGCGGCGAGCCCGGAGAAAGGCGTGAAGGTGGCGCTGCGCGATGTGCCGTCGTTTTACATGTCGAAGCTGGCTTACGGGCCGCGCGTGATCGACTACATGAAAAAGCGCGGCGATTCGCTTCATCTCGAGATGCCAATCGCCGAGATGCTGGCAATCGTTGCACACGCGGTGAACAAACGCGTTCAGGACGTGGCGGTGATGATGCTCGACCGGCCGCGTCACAAGGAAATCGTCGAACAAATTCGCGCGGCAGGCGCGTCGTTGCGCATGATCGGCGACGGCGACATTGCCGCGGCCATCGCGCCGTCGCTGCCCGAGTCCGACGTCGATCTTTACATGGGCATCGGCGGTTCGCCCGAAGCGGTGCTGGCGGCGGCGGCGATCAAATGCCTCGGCGGCGACATGCAATGCAGAATGTGGCCACGCGATGAAAAGGAACGAAAGAGCCTGATCGACGGCGGCTACGAACAAGATCTCGACCGCGTCTTTTCAGCTGACGACCTGGCGAATGGCCAGAACATCATTTTCTGCGCGACCGGGATCAGCGACAGCGCGCTGTCTGCCCGGCGTGCGCGCTCACGGCGGCGTCACGGCCGTCACCCACTCGATCCTCATGCGCGCCAAGAGCAAGACCGTGCGTTTCATTCGAGCGCGGCACAATTTGCAGACAAAGACGATCCGGCTTCGGTCCGATAATCGCGAACACCTGATCTAAGGCTTGCCGGTTAACTCAATTCGTCAGACCGACTTCGGACGAATGCCGAATTTCGCCAGCGCAGCGACCGTCTTTTCCATTGGCAGACCAACGACGTTCGTGAATGAGCCGTCGATTTTTGCGATGATTTCCGCGCCGCTTCCCTGCGCGGCATAAGCGCCGGCCTTGTCGAGCGGGCCCACTTTCGCGAGATAGCTCTCGATGGTTGCGTTGCTCAGACGTTGAAAACGGACGCGCGAGTTTCATGAAAAGCCGCCGATCGGCCCGATGTCTGCAGGTAAATTGCAACCGCAGAACAAACCTCGTGAGTTCGCCCGCTCAGGCGCTGAAGCATCCCGGCGGCCTCACTCAAATCCGAAGGTTTACCGATGATTCGGTTATCCAGCGCAACCAGCGTGTCGGCCGCGAGCACGACTGCATCGGGACGCGCTCTGCGCAATGGCCATTCCTTTTCGAATGGCGTTCCACAGTGTGAGCTCGCGCAGCGTAAGGGTGTGCACTGAACTTTTCAGTACGCGCGGCGAGGCGATCTCAAATTCGAATCCACCTTCGGAAAGCAACGCGGAGCGCCTGGGCGAACTGGATGCCAGCACTAGTGAAGGCACGACATGGTAAATGTAGAGGCAGCCGCACCTGCTGCAAACCGCCTGGATTTTTTGTTAATCCGAGCGTATGTCGCCCGGCAGTCGCGGGTGACGCGAGCAATTCTTCAAACTCGCGCCAGCGCTGCTCGGGCTGGTTTTCCGTGCCGCCACGTTTCTCGATGTAACTGCGCACCATGTCTTCGCCGAGATTGTAGTTGATGACGTAGCTGCGCATACTTTCGATAAATTTCGTAGCTTGTTTCGCGCGCTTCTCATCCGATGAGCGCGCATTTTTGCGAACTGGCCGCGCAGCGGCTGCGCTGATGTCGCCACTGAGGTAACGCCGAGCTGCTTCATTTGTGGCGTATCCCAGTTTCTTCACCAAGTCCTGACCTCGTAAAATTCCGCCACGCGTGATGGGTCGATTCCAGCGGCCGGCCAGAGCACTTCTTTTTCGAATGCTAACCGCTCCGGTTTCGTAAAGACAACCTCTCTGCCGAAGTTTGCGAAGCCTTCGGCAGATGAGTGATTGGGGCGAGAAGAGCGCATAAACCGAGAACTCAACCCATCCGCGGTCGCGGACAAGATTCTTCTCAAGCAACGCGTTGTAAACGTGATGGCCTGGGTAACCTTCATGTGCAGCCAGATCAATCGCGCGATCGATATAGACGCGGCAGATCGGTATTCACTCTGATGACACTGCGATAATTCCCTGCATCAGTTGTAGCCGCCCCACGGTTTGTTCGTGACGTATTCGACGCCGAAATTTTCGTCGGGCGGCAGCTTGATGTGAGCGAGCGTGCGTTCGCGACATGCCTTGATCGCAAGTTGAAACACAGCGTCCAGTTTGTCCTTGGAAGCACAAAGCGCTCGCCGCCACTTCTCGTACCGCTGCAAGAGCGGTCCTCGCCCGGAAGTTTTGGCTCCAGCCTGGCGAGGATTTCCTGAAATGCGCTTCGGGAAACGCAGGTGCAACGGCGTCATAAAGGGCCTGCGATTCTTCATCGAACTTCAAATGTTCGCCGTTTAATATGCGCACTCGTGCTTCGAGCGCGGATAGTTGCTTTGTTAAATAGCTGCGTCGCAACCGCTCCAACTCGTCCGCCGGCTCGGAAATCTTCGCCAGTTGCTCGCGTAACCGTGTCGCCTCCGCGCGCGATCGCATCGAGCGGCTTCTTTCCTGGTTTCTTCCATTCCTGCGGACCATAGTAAGCATCGACGTAATCCGGATCATGCTGACCGATCGCTAGCACCAGTTTCACGTAACCTTCTGCGATCTCGTTGACGCTTGTCGCAGGCGGTGGCGTCGCTAAAGCGCGTCGCGCCACCTGCAGTCGACACGGCAAGCAGTACCAGAGAGAGAACAATCGAAGCGCACTTCATACAGACTGCGGTGCGCTCAGTGCAGAATAGAATCAGCCGGATAAACCACGCCGTTTTTGATGACCATGTCGATATCGGAAGCGTGGGCGATGTCATCCAGCGGATTCGAATTGAGAATGACGAGGTCGGCAAAATAGCCCGTTTCGATCTTGCCGATATGCGCGCCAGTGTCGCCGCCAAAGAGTTTTGCCGCATTCCCGGTGGCGCATTGGAGAATCTGCATGGGCGTCAGGCCGGCTTCTTTCATCAACTGAAATTCGCGGAAAAGCGCAGGGCCATGAATTGTTCCGATGTTTCCAGCGTCCGTTCCTGCGGCAATCGTGACGCCAGCATCTTCCAGTTTTTTCAAGTTCGGCAGCGCGACCTCGTAGGTTTTCTTGATGCGATCCAACGCTTCATCCGGTTTCGGCTAACGCGTTCTTGATGCGCTCGGGCAATTTGTCCTGCGGAATCTTGGTGACATCGAGCGTTGCGATCACCTCCGGATTGCCCCACGCTTTTTCCTCCGGCGTCAGGTTCAACTGGTGCGAGAACGTTCGGCCGTAACGCTCGAAGACAACGAGCGTCGGACACAAAATCGTGTGTCGATCTTTCAGCAGCTTTACGAACGCGTCATCGACCGGATTGTCGGTCACGCTATGGACGAGAACGTCCGCGCCTTCTTCGACCGCTGCGCGTGCCGTTTCCAATTCGGTCGCGTGCACTGCGACGCGAATCTTGTGCGCATGACTTTCTTCAATCGTCGCGCGCACGATTGGCCGGAAGCTTTCGACCGGGTGGTCTTTGTCGACGATGTACCAAATCTTGACCAGATCGGGTTTTTGTTCGGCCAGTTTCCGCACGAACTCGCGTGCCTGATCCGGGCGTGTCGATTTTGACGATCGGCGGATCGCCGAGATCAAGCTTTTCGCGCGAGACACTCGAGATTAACGGACCGGCCACCGCCACGCGTGGCGCTTTCGCTGTGGCGTTCGCAGTCTTGCGGACCTCGAAATTCCAAAATGGTCCGCCAACATCGACAACTGAGGTGATGCCGCTGCGCAGATAACGGGCGAAGACATCGTTCACGTGACCCTTTACCCACGCGACTTCGTCCTTGTATGGGCGCACGCTGTTGAGATCGGTGCCGTCCGGTCGCGTGAACAGATCGCCTGACTGAAAGAAGTGGACGTGAGTGTCGATGTAACCCGGCAAAATGAATTTACCGACGCAATCGATTTGTTTCCCGAGCGACGCCGCGTCTTGTTTGCCGATCGCGACGCGCTCGATCTTGTCGCCGTCGATGACCACCGTCGCATTCGGCAAAACTTTGCCGTCAGCGGGATTGATCACGGTTCCACCGACAGAGCGATATTCGTTCCGCGCGAAGCGCCGCCGTAAAGAGTAAGACCGCGGTAGAGAGCAAGTCAAATCTACAGATTTCATGCGAAAGATTACCTCGACTTCGCTCGGAATGACAAAAGGTTATTCCTTCGATTCCGGCACGGCTTTCTCGGCAGCTTGAAAACCGATTTTGGAATGGGTGCCGTCGCAAAACGGTTTCTCAGTCGATGCGCCGCAGCGGCAGAGGGCCATCCGTTTTTCCACCGGATACTTGTTTCCATCGGCGTCGATCAACTCAACTTCGCCCGTCACGATGTAAGGGACCGTTCTTGATTGTTTCGATTGTTACTTGAGCCATGGTCTGCATTCTAACGTGCTGATCGCGTTGTCCTCGACGCGATGTTCAGAGCCAGGCGCTAGATAGTCACACGCATCTCCGAACTCGTGACAGGCATTCTTCGGGACCGATCGCTCTGATTTACAACGCATCAGAGCGCAAACATGCATGAATGATAATTTTCGCAGCTGTTGTTTACGCTGTGTTCTCGTCTGTCGCTCAGGTATCGCCAGCACGTCAATCGCAAAAGCATCCATTCACCTTCGAAGACATGATGAAACTCAAGCGCGTCGGTGCGCCGGTTCCGTCGCCGGATGGCAAATGGGTCGTGTTCGACTGCGAAGATGTCGATCTCGCGGCGAACACCGAAGACTTCGCATTTGTGGATCGTGCCGGCCAGCGGCGGTGAATCGCGGCGGTTGAATCCAACGCCGAATCACGAGGAGCGGCCGCGATTTTCGCCGGACGGCAAACGACTGATCTGGACCTCGAAAGCGACCGATCCGACGCAAATCTGGATGTGCGATTTCGATTCGAACGGCGGTTCGTTAGTCGGCAAGCCGCATCAGGTCACCAACATTTCAACCGGCGCCGACGGCGCGATTTGGTCACCGGACGGAAGAACATCGTGTTCGTGTCGGCGGTTTATCCGGATTGCAAAGATGATGCGTGCAACAAGCAGCGCGATGAAGAGCTCAAGAAGAGCAAAGTGAAAGCGAAAATCTTTTCTCGCCTGTTCTATCGGCATTGGAATGCGTTCACCGAATTCAAGCGCAGCCATTTGTTTGTGGTGAGCGCTGAGGCAATCCGAATGGAGGGCGGAGCTCTGCGACGCCGGGAAGTTCGCCAGTCCGACTCGGACCGGGCTCGCAGGAGCTCGCCGCTCCAACAGAGCCCCGCGATCTCACGCCGGGCGATCACGATGTGCCGCCGTTCTCGTTAGGCGGGCAGGACATGTATGCGATTTCGCCCGACGGCCAGGAGGTCGCTTACACCAGCAACATCGATGAAGTCGAAGCGACCAGCACGAACAACGAAATTTTCGTCGTGCCGATCAGCGGCGGCGCGCCGAAGAAAATTTCCACCAGTCCCGGCGCCGACACGACGCCGCTCTATTCGCCGGACGGAAAATATCTCGCCTGGCGATCGCAAGCCCGCGCCGGGTTCGAAGCCGATAAATGGCGGCTGCTTCGTGCAAGATCGACGAATCAGGGAAAACACGCGATGCTGACCGAGACAGTTTGATCGATCGGTCGGGAGCTTCACATGGCAGGCCAGATCCGCGCGATGCGATCGCCTTTACCGCAGAAGATCACGGGCAATCGCCGCATTTGTTCGGCTGTGTGCTCCCCGATGAACAGCCAATGCGAAGTATGCACGCAGACCGTTGCATGCCGACGATTTGACGCTGACGATCATAGGTCATGACGACAGCTATTCTTCACTCGACATGTCGCATCTCAGCGCCAAACGAAATTTGGCGCATGTGATCAGTCGCGATGACATCGACTCGGGACATTCGCTGCGTCGAAGCCGAGCTCACGCACATGAACGACGCGCTGTTGTCGCAAATCGACATGCAGCCGTTGGAGTCGTTCACGTTCAAAGGCGCGAACAACGAAGATGTGCAGGGATTTCATGGTCAAGCCGCCGGGATTCGATCCGAACAAAAAGTATCCGCTGAAATTTTTGCTCCACGGCGGGCCGCAAGGCGCGTGGGGAAATTCGTGGACGTATCGCTGGAACGCGGAGTTGTTCGCCGCGACCGGAAATTACGTGGTGGTGATGATCAATTTCCACGGCTCGACCGGTTACGGACAGAAGTTTACCGATTCGATCAGCGGCGATTGGGGCGGCAAACCGTATGTCGATCTGATGAAGGGGCTCGATTACGTGGAGAAGACGTATCCGTTCATCGACAAGAACCGCGAGGCCGCGCTTGGCGCGAGCTACGGCGGTTACATGGCCAACTGGTTATTAGGCCACACGAACCGTTTCAAATGCATCGTGTCGCACGACGGCATGTTTAACGCGGAGTCGGCTTACGGCACGACGGAAGAGCTGTGGTTTGCGAACTGGGAATTCGGCGGTCCGCCGTGGAAGAAACGGGATGCTTTACCGGAAATGGTCACCGCACGAGTATCGCCGCGAATTTCAAAACGCCGACGCTGGTCGTGCACGGCCAGAACGATTACCGGCTCGATGTGTCTCAAGGTTTCGATCTTTTCACGACGCTGCAACGTGCTGAAGGTGCCGTCGAAAATGTTGTATTTCCCGGACGAAGGCCATTGGGTGCTCAAGCCGCAGAACTCGCAGCTCTGGGTACAAGACCGTGAACGATTGGGTGGATCAGTGGTGTGGCACGAAATAAAGCGCGCTGTCATCCCGAGCGGAGCGAAGGACCTCACAATCTTCGCTAATCACACAAGTTTCATTGCGTAATCAACAACGCTTAGTGAGGTCCCTCGCCGTCTTGCTGCGGCTCGGGATGACAGAACGCGCGTTCACGCAGCATGAACTGCAGACTACGCAATACCGCCCTCGCTTGACTTTTGCGCAGGTTGCGCATTAAGAACGCCGTCGAAACTATGCATCATTCTTTGTTGGGTGTTTTGCGGGTAATTGTTTCTGTTGGTCTCGTTTGGCTCGTCGCGGGATGCGGCGAAGACCCGCGTTATTCTGCCAGGACGCAGTATTTGGGCGGCGTTTACGGCGGCGCGCCGGCTGGTCCGCCGCGTGACACTGTCTCCTATTGGGATGGAGACAACGTTAACGGAAGCCCGTCTGTGAAGATCAGTCTCGGAGAACAGCGCGCATATTTTTACAAGGGCAGGCGTGCTCGTCGGCGTTTCGCAATTGTCCACCGGCCGCGAGGGCTTAACACTCCAGCTCGGTAATTACAAAATCATTCAAAAGGACAAGGACCACGTCTCCAGCTTGTTCGGAGATTATGTGGACTCGGCCGGCAACGTGGTCGTCCCCAACGTTGACGTAAAAAAGACCCGAAACCGCCAGGCGCTCACTTCAGAGGCACGCCCATGCCTTACTTCATGCGCATCGTGTCAGGGACGGGCATGCACGCGGGTTACTTGCCGGGCTATCCGGCGTCGCACGGCTGTATCCGGATGCCCGAAGTTCATGGCCGAAAGATTTCTTTAGATCAGTCTCGGTCGGAACACCGGTCACGATCACGAATTAGGAACTCCTTCGGGAAGGCTCAGTATCTGGGCTTGCAGAAAATTCCCGGTGGCGGCATTCTGATGATTCCGCTGAGAAGAATATGATCGTCATCACGCAACCAAATGCCACGGAAGAGCAGATCCAGCGGATCATCACGCGTGTGCGCGAGTTCGGCCTGGAGGCACAAATCAGCCGCGGCGCATCACGCGTGATCATCGGCGTAATCGGGCCGGAAGCGCTGCTTCGCGAAAAGCCGATCGCCGCGATGGCCGGGCGTGGAAGCCATCATCCCCGTGTTGAAGCCATACAAGCTTGCAGCGCGCGATTCTCGCGGCGCCTCCTCTGTCGTAGTGGGCGACGTGCGTCTGGGCGAACATGAGGACGTTGTTCTCATTTGCGGTCCGTGCTCGGTCGAAAGCAGAGAACAGATTCAGTCGATCGCGACAATCGTAAAAGAATCCGGCGCAAAAATTCTGCGAGGCGGCGCGTTTAAGCCGCGCACTTCGCCATACAGTTTTCAAGGGTTACGCGAAGAGGGACTTCGTTTCCTCGCGGAAGCGCGCGCGAAAACTGGCTTGCCTGTCGTGACCGAAGTCATGGACCCGCGCGATCTCTCCATGATCGAGAAGTATGCTGACTGTCTTCAGGTCGGCACCCGCAACATGCACAACTTCTCGCTCTTGAAAGAAGTGGGTCGCAGCAGACTTCCCGTGCTGCTCAAAGCGCGGATTCAGCGCCACCATTTACGATTTGATCATGAGCGCCGAATACATCCTCAACGAGGGCAACCCAAACGTGATCCTCTGCGAGCGCGGCATTCGCACGTTCGAGACGGCGGCCCGCTACACGCTCGATTTGAGCGCTGTTCCAATCTTAAAGTCCAAAACGCATTTGCCGGTCATTGTCGATCCAGCACACGCTCTCGGCCTGCGCGAATTTGTTCCGCAGATGTGTCTGGCCGCGGTCGCCGCCGGCGCAGACGCGCTCATGATCGAAGTGCACGATTCTCCCGAGATGGCCAAGAGCGACGGAAACCAGGCGCTTACGCCGGAGATTTTCGCCGAGCTCGTCCCGCGTCTTCGCGCGCGTTGCCGCAGCCATCGGTCGCGCGTTGTAAATTCGGCGCGAACCATTCGCGCCATTGTTTGCCAACGCGTTGAGGAGTCGCCGCGGCGACCGTTCCCTAGGCGGATCGGCTTCTCCTGAATGCCAATCCGGCTCGGACCGATGCCGAAGTGATCGCCGAGGCGCAAGAACGCAGACGCGGCTACAACTCTTGCGGAATTTGGCGTAAACTTTGCAGTGGAAAAACCGATCGGGATAGAGCTTCTGGAACGTGTCGCGGCGAGCGAACCCATGGCGCGCAAGCTCCATGCGATACAAGATGCTCAGTGGCCGGTGCAGTTCTCACATGTCATCCAGCCAGCCCAGCCATTTCTGGCCGCCATAATCGGGCACGCCTGGCATCAGCTATCGTCCAATCATGCAGCACGCTGCCGATTCCACGATTTGGATCCTTTGTCCCAGCGTTCATTCCCAAGAGTTACTCTACGAAAGTCTGCTCAACTGGCAGCCGGACGCGCTTTTCCTTCCGGAAGCAGAGTTTGCAGCGGTCGAAAATGTTTTGCCGGATCCGGAAATTGCCGCCGAGCGACTGGCAGTCCTGATGCAAGTCGGACGCGGAGCCGGCCGACACGTCATCGTAGCAACACGCGCGAGTCTCGATCAAGCTGCGCCGAAGCACGGCGCGCTGGATTCTGCCGTCACCCAACTTCAGCGCGGGGCGGTCTGGAAGATGGAAAGCCTGCTTGAACGACTCGTGGGCAGTGGCTATGAGCGCGTCGCCCAGGTCACCACCCGTGGACAATTCGCCGTCCGTGGCGGCATTGTCGATCTTTATTCGTGGCAGGCGCTCAATGCCGTTCCGGGCGGAATTCTTCGGAGACGAGATCGAATCCCTTCGCGAGTTCGACATCGATACGCAGACTTCAGTGCGCGATTTGAAGTCAGTCGACATTTTGCTCGACCAGGAGCGCTGGACCAGAGCAGCTCAGGTTCGCGATTACGTCGAGCGCGATCACCTGTAATTGACATTGAGCCAGACATGGAGAGCGGAGTCAGTACGCCAGGACGCCGAGCTTCGCCACTGCACACATCCAGATCAGCGAAGGCTGGATTGAGACTGGTCCGGAAGATTTCAGCGGTGCATTCCAGGATTGCGAGGTCGGCGAGTTTGCGGTCGGCGATCTGGTGCTCGCCGAGGCGAAACGGGCGCAGTTTGTTCGATCGCTTGCAAGAATGGCGGCGCAACAACGCGAAAATCGTCATTTACTTCCAGACCGAAGGCGAGATCGAGCGTTTTCGCGAGATCATGGCGGCGGCGCGATCGACGGTATCGACTTTGTCGGAAGGAACGCTCGCGCGCGGATTTTGTTTTCCTGCAGCTAATCTCGTCGTCCTCTCGGCCGCAGAATTATTTGGACGATTCGCGGCCCATCCGCGCAGGCGTTTGCGTCGTGCGGAACGCCATCGCGCACAGATTGATTTCAGTGAGCTCAACGAGGGCGATCTGGTCGTGCACCTCGAGCATGGCATCGGCCGATTCCTGGGGCTCGCGAAAATTCCGCTGTAGGGCAGGCGCCACGCCTGCCAAGCGCGATGGGCAGGCTCGGCAAGCGAGCGCTTGCCCTACACAGCAAGGGCAACGCACAGGAAGTTCTGGTTCTCGAGTTTGCAGATGAAGCGAAGCTCTATGTTCCACTCGAGCAGGCGTATCTGGTTTCCCGCTACGTTGGCGCAGGAAAAAATCGCCGCCTCTCAGCTCGCTCGGCGACGCGAAGATGGGCCCGCGCGAAATAAAACGCGGCGGCTTCCATATTTCGATTACGCCGGGAAAATGCTTGCCGTCCAGGCGCAACGGGAAACGCATCCGGGTTACGCGTTCGCTCCGGACACAAAATGGCAGGCGGAATTTGAACATTCATTCCCGTTCCGCGAAACGCCGGACCAAATGAAGGCGATCGTCGATACGAAGATCGACATGGAACGTCCGCGACCGATGGACCGCTTGATCTGTGGCGACGTCGGCTTCGGCAAGACCGAGGTGGCGGTGCGCGCCGCGTTCAAGGCGGTCATGGACGGAAAACAAGTGGCCGTGCTGGCGCCGACGACGGTTCTGGCTCAACAACATTTCGAGGTGTTCCGGCAACGGATGCTCGATTACCCGGTGCGCATCGAAATGCTCAGCCGTTTTCGTTCGCAATCCGAACAGAAGAAAGTCTTGCAGCTATTGCGCGAAGGCGGCGTCGATATTGTCATCGGCACGCATCGGCTCATTTCCGGCGACGTCGTATTCAAGGATCTCGGCCTTGTGGTGATCGATGAGGAGCAGCGTTTCGGCGTTCTGCACAAGGAGAAATTCAAAGAGCTCTTCAAGCTGGTCGATGTGCTCACGCTCTCGGCCACGCCAATCCCGCGCACTCTGTATCTGTCGCTGGTGGGCGTGAAAGACATGTCCACGATCGAGACGCCGCCGCTCAATCGCCTGCCCGTAGAAACAGTGGTGTCGGCTTACGATGAGCGGCTCATTCGCGCGGCGATTGATCGCGAGCTGGAGCGGCAGGGTCAGGTATTCTTCCTGCACAATCGCGTAGCGACCATCGAGCGAGTGCGCGATCGGATCGTCGATCTTTGTCCGCAGGCGCAGAGTTGAGATCGGGCACGGCCAGATGGATGCGGACGAACTGGAAGCGCGTGATGGCGCGATTCATTGCCGGGAAAATCGACGTGCTCGTTTGCACGACGATCATCGAAAGCGGTCTCGATATCCCGAATGCAAACACCATCATCATCGATCGCGCGGATCAATTTGGTCTCGCGGACTTGTATCAACTGCGCGGGCGCGTCGGCCGGGCCGAGCACAAGGCGCTACGCTTATCTGCTGCTTCCGCGCGAGATGATGACAGTGGGCGCAGCGCGCAAACGGATCAGCGCCATCAAACAATACAGTTCGCTCGGCGCCGGTTTTCGCATCGCCATGCGCGACCTGGAGATTCGCGGGGCAGGCAGCATACTGGGCACAGCGCAAAGCGGTCACATCATTGCGATCGGCTTCGACTTATATTGTCAGTTGCTCAAGCAGGCGGTGACACAGCTTAAAGGCGAAAAGCCGCGGTTTCGGCTCGATGTCGATCTAAACGCTTGATTTCGTCGCCACAAACGAAGCGGAGTTCGTGCAGCAACCAAGGAGCGCCGACGCCAGTCGGACGTGGCGTTTGGGAAGGAGCCTTTCATCGAGCGAATCCCAGCCTTCATTCCAATCACCTACGTCAGCGATCCCAGTTTGCGCATCCGGGCATACCGCGACGTTGCAGAGTTACAACGCACGAGCAATTGCAACGTCTGGGGCGCGACTGGCGAGACCGATTTGGGCCATTCCCGGCGGCGGTTGACAATTTGTTTGGCCTCATCGAAATCAAGCTGGCCGCGGCAAAATCAGGGATAAACCGTGTCGAGGTGCGTGAACGCAAATTGATGTTGACCCGGCGCGGGGATTTTATACTTGTCGCGGGCAAATTCCCTCGTTTAGTTGGAGCCGAAATCGAGCAGCATCTCGCGGAGATTCTGGAACTGATAAAGAAATTATGAGAACCTTCGTGCATCCATTTGCCGCCGTCTTTGGCGGCGGTCTGTGCGCTTGCTCTATTGCCCATTTGTTGCGCCGCATTCGCCCAGGAGGCTCAGGTCGTGGACGGCATCGCTGCGATTGTGAATGGCGACGTCATCACGTATCTCACAAGTGCGGCAGTTGTCCGCGCCACGTGAGAAACTGTTGCGCTCGCAATTCACCGGTCAGGACCTGGAAAACAAGGCTGCAAGAAGTCCGCAAGCTTGCTCTAAAGGATCTGATCGACCGGCGGCTGATCATCCAGGCGTTCAAAAAGGAAAGCTTTCAAATCCCGGATCACATTGTGGACCAGCGCGTGCACGATATCATCCGGGAGAGCTTTGGCGGCGACCGCAATACGTTTGTCAAGACGCTCGAGGCGCAGAACTACTCGCTGGGCGAGTTCAAGGAAAAGGAGATGGAAAGAATAATCGTCTCAGGCGATGCGCAGCCACAACGTTAAGACCAACTCCATTATTTCGCCTACGAAGATTGAAGATTACTACAGGAAGCATCGCGACCTGTTCACGACCAAGGAAGAGATCAAGCTGCGAATGATCATGATTTCCGGACAAGAGACACAGGGAACGCGCAGGCGCAAAGGCGCTGGCTGAAGAAGTGCTCGGCAAACTGGCAAGCGGCGGCGAGTTCGAACAAACAGCGCAGATTTATTCTGAAGACAGCACACAAGAAACCGGCGGCGATTGGGGCTGGATCGAACGCAACACGCTCGCCGCGCCGCTGGAAAAGTTCGCCTTCAACATGCCAGTCGGCAGAATTAGCAACATCATCGATTACGCCGGCAATTACTACATCCTGAAGGTCGAAGACAAACGCGGCGGCACTACGCAGATCGCTTAGCCGAAGCCCGCGCCGACATCGAGAAAAACTGATCCAGGACGAAGCGCAGCAAATTCAGGAACGCTGGATCGCCAGCCTCCGCCAAAAGGCTTTATATCCGGCAGTTCTGATTAAGCGTTCGACGTTGGGCGCCTGCTTCCTGCGTGCTCGCCGGCTCCCCTAAATCAAATCTCAGGACACGAAAATGTTCGCCTTTTAAAAGCGAATGTTCGTCTAAATTGACCAACTTTCCCGGCGATTAAGCCAGCAAGCCCAGCGCCTGAAGAAGTCCACGACCTGGAATTTGATTTACCGATCGAGTTACTTTTTAAGGCGTGCGCAGAACCCGAAATTTGAGCAGCAATGGTTGGGAACGAAAGTGCTGAAACTTGAAAGTAAAAAAGGCACGGCAAAATAACATACTGCCGAGCAAAGGCAAACATGAATCCCAAGGTTGATGAATATTTAAGAAAAGCCAAAAAGTGGCAGGAAGAAATGGAGAAATTGAGAAGGATCATTCTCGACTGTGGGCTGACCGAAGAATTGAAGTGGGGTAAACCTTGTTACACGTTTCAGAAAAGTAACATAGTTATAATACAAGGATTTAAAGAATTCTGTGCGCTTTTGTTTTGCAAAGGTGCCTTGTTAAATGATCCCAATGGTATTCTTAAAAAATTTGGCTGGCAGGCGGCACGCCGGATTCCGTTCACCAATGTTCGAGAAATAGTTGAGATGGAACCCATCTTGAAAGCCTATATTCATGAAGCCATTGAAGCGGAAAAAGCCGGTTTGAAAGTGAATTTTAAAAAGAATCCAGAACCTATTCCTGAAGAATTTCAAAATAAATTAGATGAAATCCCTGCCTTGAAAACTGCTTTTGATGCACTGACGCCGGGACGGCAAAGAGCATACATTCTTTATTTTTCTGCAGCCAAACAATCCAAAACCCGGGAGTCAAGGGTTGAAAAATGCATGCAGCAAATTCTCAATGGAAAGGGATTGAATGATTAGTAATGCCACCAAACGTTCGATTCTTCGCTGGATTCACCTCATCTTTAGCATTCCGATACTCGGTTATGTTTATAGTCCGTTTGAAGAACTTCCGAATTACGCCCCCGTTGTTCGGTTTGTCTTCATTCCTGTACTTATCCTTTCGGGATTTTGGATGTACTGCAGGCGTATTCTTCGCCATCATTGGCGTCGCGCTATGGCTCGGTGCATATTACCTGTCTGGATATGGGGCGGCTATCCTGAGTCAGGTCGCGCTATTCATCGCGCGGAAGACTTGGTTGGTGATTCGTGCGCGACAATCGAAAAGATCGGCCTTAATCGAGGTCAACTCTTCACACGACGCCACGGCGATAAAAGAAAACCTCATGAAGGGCGTGGAAATAAAAAGGAATGATCTTGTTCTCGTTAAGGTGCTGCTGCCTTGTGAAAATACTTCACTGTTACGCTCATCGCGGGAATCATGCTGGAGCAGTCCGGCGTCTCAGTGGCCGCGATGTCCGAGAATTCCGGCCGCAGCGTGATGTTGCCGCGGCAAAATCCTTCGCGTTTGGAGGTATTGGTGTTGCCGGGCTCATGTCTGAAGGGGAACGGAATTTGCGAGCCGTTCTGGAGCGGTCCGGATGCCTCGCAACAGTTACAAAACGTGCTTAGTCATGCAACGCCGGCAGGCAAGCTCTACATTCTGGTTGGCCTGCGCCGGTGTGATCGTGCCGCGTATCAAAGATCTTCGATTCCTGGCGCGTCCCAAACGATGACGTTGAAGTCGGCGCGCGGATGCATGATCAGTCGGGAACCGTTTCGTCAGCTCCTCTCAGAAGTTCCAGGACGGTCGATTCGATGATTACTTATCACGGCCGCCATGGTGATTTGCGAGTCGTTGCAGCATCGCGGCAGCTGTAGCCACGGCCCTGTGGGCCGTTTCCTTAGTGTGCGGCAGCGTCGAGTTGGACCGGCCACAGGTCCGCAGTCACCGCGCACGGATTCGTCCCGCGGCGAAATGCCGCCACAGGCCGGCTCTGACATTTGCGAAATCGCGCCAAGCAGAGACGAAAATTCTACCCGGGCGACAGCGCCGGGAGTGCGTTATCGCTGCCCTTGGCCATGCGCAAGTTTCCCTCGGCCTCCGGGAAGTCTGGGTGCGACGTAACGCTTCTTCGAACTGCGCGATCGCGCTGGGAATGTTGCCCTTCGCGCATGAAAACTTTTCCCAGGTAATTATGCGGCTGGGCAAGCTTTGGATCGAGCCGGTCGCCGCTTGTAAGATGCGCCTTCGCTTCCTGACAAATCGCCTTTTGCCAAGAGCGCAGTCCCGAGATCTGATTTGAGCGTCGACCGATAACTGGATCGGCGCGGACCGCCTCTCGATACTGCCAAAGTGGCCTCGTCCAATTTGCCATGTTTTTCCAGAAAGGCGCCATAGCTATGATGCGGCTTGCGCGGACTTTGGCGCCAGGCGGACCGGCAGCTTCGCATTCCGCCGCCGCCTGATCATCGCGGCCTGAGTTGCTCCAGAAGATAGTGCATAACCGGAGTGATACTCGGCATTGCTCAGGGTCGATTCTGCAAGCGCTTGTTTCGTAATGGGTTGTGCGCTCGTCCAGTTCTCCGTTCGCCAATCAGGATGGTCGCCAGACCGGCATGCGCCTTCGCGGAATCGGGATTTAAACAGCAGCGGAGTGGAAAATGCCTCGGCTGCTTCTATCAACTCGGCCGGCGTCCTGCAGAGCCGTGGCGTGGTTTAGATGCGCCCGGGAACTGGTCGGAAGATCGGCCGCAATCATCGCGACGCGATCAAGTTCGCTCTGGGCCGTGTGCGTCTGTCCAAGCCAGAGCGCTCCCAGCGGAATGACGAAAACACCGACCCATTTCACGCCGTGCAATGCCCAGCCTGGGAGAAAACCTTTCGCCGAAACATCGGCTGTCCCGCCAGTGATACCGAGAGATTGCCGGGTCGATTTCTCGCGCACCTTCCAAATGAATCCGTCGTAATAAAAATGGAGCAACGCCGACGCCGTCACCACACCGGCGAGAATGCTTTTGACTGACTCGACGCCGACACTCGACTTGAAATAGCCGAGCGCTCCGTAGGCGAAGATCAAGCCGACATAGAGACCAATCAGCGAGCCACTGCGCCGGAACACAAAACGCATAAACCCGCCAATCGAGCTGTCTGTCTCGACGCGTTTGCGATTATAAATCCAAACCAGCGAGAGATACTGGACATCGTGAAAGACTTCGAACAAGGCAATGCCGACCGAGCACGCTGGCCACGATGTTGTTGCGCATATCACCAAAAATGATATGCTCGTGATGAGAAGCACTGAGCTTCACCGGGCTTGGTCGCTGTCCGCGCACCCACGACCGGACATAATTTGCAAGGAACAATCCTGCAACTGCGAGCGCCACACGCCAGCAACCCTTGCTGCGCAGTGTGGAGAAGCGCAGGCGGGATGAAAGGTCCGCCGGCGGAATAATAAGTTTCGAGTGTATCGGTCATTCGCTGCGGCGAGAGCAGGACGGCAGTGGCGAACCAGATCCCGCACAATGCGAAATCCAAACGGCGCGTTAGCTGGGCGAAACGAACCGACTTTCGCAGTCGTAAATACGGCAGAACCCATAGGTCTGCATCATGCCGTGCCAGACGCCCCAGACAAAAGCGCACGAGCACAATGCCTTTAAGATCCCAAATGGAAAAGGCCGCGCAGACGACAACCAAAAAAATCGGCGCGAAAATGAAGCGCCATTTGAAGCGCTGGAATAACGCGCGATCGCCGTAGGCGCGAATCATTCCCGGCAGGTGGTGGCCCATTGCGCCAAATGCGGCGACGAAAAGATAAATGTCCTGCGCGCTCCAACGCGCCTGTGCCACGAGAAAGATCGGCATGATCAACAGCGGAGTGCAGACGTAGAGGACCAGGTCCCGCCAACTGTCCAAAATCCACAAGCCCTGCTTTCGCGCGGCTGCAGGCGCAGCCGGAACAGTTTGCGGACCTGAGAACGCGGTAACGTGCTGCATGCCGGGGAGCAAGTTTTCCTTAAACTGCGGGGAAAATCAATCGCTGAGTTCGATGAAAAAGAGCGGCGCGCTCACGGCTCATGCTCGTAATCGTGCTCGTAATCGATTAAGTAAGATTCGATTACGATCACGAGCATGAGCACGAGCAAGTAAGCCACGCATCGGCATTACGCTGGGCGATTGCGCAGGAATCGGCCCGGAAATTGTCGATCTCGCTCTGAACTCCAATCGCATTGCGCGCACCGCTGAATGCAAAGTCATCGGTAGATATCCCGGTTCTCGGCCAGAAATCCTACCGCCGAAACTGCGCGCGCTGCCGCGGCGGCGCTTGGAAGAAGCGGTCACACTGGCGCGGCGCGGTGAGCTCGATGCAATCGTAACCGGCCCCGTTCACAAAGCCCGGATGATGAGGTGGGCTTCAGGTTTCCAGGGCAAACGGAATTTTTGCCGAGCGTTGTGGCGTCAAGAATTTCGCGATGTGTCTCGACAGGCGGAAAAATTACGGTCGCGCTTGTCACAGCGCACATTCCGTTGCGCGAGGCCGCAAGCGCGCTCAAGCAATCGGAGATTGTCCGCGTCGGGCTGTTGCTTGCGGATTTCCTTAATTCACGATCCATAAGCTCGCCGCGCATCGCCGTTGCCGGATTGAATCCGCATGCCGGCGAATCCGGCAAACTTGGCCGCGAAGAAATCGAAATCATCGGCCCGGCGGTCGCGGAGCTGCAACCGATCACATCGTCAACTCGACAATCGACAATCGTTTATGGCCCACTTTCGCCCGACACCGTCTTTCACCGTGCGATTGAAGGTGAATTCGATGCGGTGCTCTGCATGTATCACGATCAGGGATTGATCCCGCTGAAACTTCACGCCTTTTACGAAGGTGTGAATGTGACACTCGGCCTTCCTTTTCCTCGCACCAGTCCCGATCACGGCACTGCGTTTGAAATTGCCGGCAAAGGCATCGCGCGCCCTGATAGCATGATTGCGGCGATCGATCTCTGCCGTGGAACTGACCGGCAGGTCATCCTGAGCGAAGTCGAAGGATCCCGTCGAACCAGCTGATGGTAGCGCCACGGGATTGCTACATTAGTCGCCGTATGCGACTAACGTAGCCAGTGGCTCATAGGCATGAGCTTCGGCCGACTTCGCTCGGAATGACGAGGGTTCCAGAAACGGCGCTACAAATAATCGTCATGCTCTTGCTCTTGCTCACGCTCATGCTCGATTGCAGTAAACGCGTGCATGACTACCAGCATGAGCACCGGAAAGATCGAAAATACGTTTCGGTTTTTAACATCGGACTACAGAACACGTTCGTTTACCGCTGGAATTATTTTCTGCGCGCGTTGTTTGGCCTGATTCCGCTGGCCGGCACGGTGTTTCTTTGGAGCGCGGTGTTCAAGGAGCGCGGCGGCGGGCTGCACGGCTACGACTACGCCTCGATGATCTATTACTATTTGCTCGCTATCCTGGTCAGCAATCTGGTCACGCCAACGGAGGATGAATGGCAGATCGCTGCCGATATTCGCGAAGGCCAGATCAATGCGCTTCTGACCAAGCCGATGAGTTATCTCGCATACCGGTTCAGTATTTTTTAAGCGGCCGCCTCGTTTACACGTTCGTCACTCTGCCGCCGATCGCGCTAATCTTTATTTATTACCGCGACTACATCGTGCTGCCCGATCATGCGCTGACGTACGTTTATGCCTGCATATCGATGTTAATGGCGGCGTTCATGCAATTTTTCATCACTTACAGCCTTGCGATGATGGCGTTTTGGATTCTGGAAATCTCGACAATCGTTTTCATCGTTTATTCGTTCGAATATTTCCTCGGCGGCCAGATGTTTCCCATCGACATCATGCCGCCCGCAATCTACGCCGTGATGAAGTGGTTGCCGTTTTATTATGAGCTGTTTGCCCCGATCGCCATTTTTCTTGGGAGGTTACAAGGCGCGGCACTCGTGCAAGCACTCGCGATCCAAACCGGCTGGCTCTTGCTCACTTGGGCCTGGGCAAACTTCATGTGGGAAACGCGGCCTCGGCCATTACCAGGCCGTCGGCGGATAAGCAAAATTATTTCTGTTGTTGGTAATCCCGCCGCCTTCCAGGCTTTGAAGCCGCCGGCCATCGAGCGCGACGTTTTGTAGCCCATTCCTTGCGGGTTCTCGACTGGCGAACGCGGAACGACCGTCGCCACCGCAATGACAAATGATCATCGTGTCTTTGTCGGGAGATCTTTCCTCGATATCCAACTCGATCGTGCCACGACTCAGATGCGTTGCATTTGGGATCTGTTCTTCGTCCCGTTCATCGCTCTCTCCACATCGACAATCACCGCTTCACCGGTTTGCGATTTCGCTGCCGCGCATCCTGCAGTGAAATGGCTATGATGTATCTTCTCTGCTTTTGGCGATGCACGTGTGCTCTGTGCCTTTGGAGAAGCGATTCGACCTGAGGCGACCACCGTGTCTAATCCGGCAGCAAGACAAGCTGGGCGAGATGGAGAGGCTGTAACTCCGGCATTTCAGTCGGCTGTTGCTGGGCCGTTCCGTTTCCACAAATCGCCAGGGAGTGCACTATGAAAAACTTGTGCTAAGATACTTATGTCAATCATTGGTGTTAGCGACACTCTTAGTCGCGCTTTGCCAGGTGAGCCTGGGGCAAGACTACGACATAGAAGTGCCGGGCCAGCCTCTCTAGCGTTCCGATCCCAAAAGGGGTAACGCTTTTTTCAGAACGTGCGCATCTTCGACGGTACGCGTTCCACGCTGTCGGCTCCTTCCAATGTGTTGGTTAGAGGTAACACTATCGAGCGAATATCTGCGAGCCCGATCACCGTCGATGCGAATGCGAATGTCCAAGTCATTGCGGGAAACGGGCGGGTCTTGATGCCGGGCCTCATTGACGCGCATTGGCATTCGTTCATGGCAGCGACACCCCAGACGCTTAGTCCTCGTGACCGCCGAGCCATCCTACCTCCATCTGCTGGCTGCGCGACAAGCTGAAGCGACGCTGATGAGTGGTTTCACGACTGTGCGCGACTTGGGTGGACCTGTATTCGGCCTCAAACGCGCCATTGACGAAGGTGTGATGGTTGGTCCGCGCATCTATCCTTGTGGGGCGATGATTTCGCAAACCTCGGGACATGGAGATTTTCGGTTCCCCTTCGAGGTTCCGCGGACGCTTGGCGGCCCATTGAGCCACTCCGAGGTCGAAGGCATCGCAGCCATTGCTGACAGCCCCGATGAGGTCCGCCTGCGAGCCAGAGAACAGTTGAGAGCGGGCGCGAGTCAGATCAAGCTGATGGCAGGTGGTGGCGTCAGCTCGCCTCTCAATCCGATCGAATCAACCCAGTATCACTGAACCGGAGATTCGTGCGGCGGTCGAGGCCGCCGAAAATTGGGGCACCTATGTGACCGTGCACGCATATATGCCGCGTGCGATCCGGCAAGCGGTCGCCGCCGGCGTCAAGTGCATCGAGCACGGCCACTTAATCGACGAGCCAACGGCCAAGTTGCTGGCGGATAAGGGCATCTGGTGGAGCTTGCAACCCTTAACGTATGATGAAGGCGTATTTGCGCGAATGTCGCCCAGTGTCGCAGAAGAAGGCGCCTGCAGGTGTGGGCCGGAACGGAGAACGCCTACAAGCTGGCGAAGAAGTACAAGGTTAAAACGGCCTGGGGTGCAGATATTCTGTTCGATGCGGGGGCGGCCAGCCGACAGGGAGCCTATCTCGCTAAGATGGTGAAATGGTACACGCCGGCGGAGGCGCTCAAGATGGCCACGGCCGACAATGGCGAGTTAATGGCACTCTCCGGATTTATCAATCCCTATCCCGGCAAGCTTGGTGTTGTGGAAGAGGGCGCACTTGCTGATCTGCTGTTGGTCGATGGCAATCCGTTGGAAAATATCAAGCTCGTCGAAGATCCCGACAAAAACTTTCTGGTCATTATGAAGGATGGCAGGATCTACAAGAATCTGGCCACCCGGTAGGCTGGGACCGCGCTCGCGGGTTGGCTTGCCGGTCGCTTCACCGCCCCTCCCGGGCCGAAATGGTCGCACGTGACTCGCCGCAAACACCGATTCGATTCAGGTTCATCGATTTCACCGGACGAGACGCCGGGCCAACGACGGCGGAGAGGCTACGGACAGCGCATGTCACATCAGGACATCAGGCGTGACACAGCCGAAAAATATCACTTTATTGAAAAACATGACCGACACCGACCCATGACGTTCACTGAATCGCGCCCCATCAAAACCTCTGGCAGCCTGGATATTCAAGTGTCTCCGCTGGCTGTTCGCTGGGATTGGATTTCTTTGTCGAGTCGTGCTCATCGGGTGGGCCACTCTCGCGCTTTACTATTCAAATCTGCCATGGGCCTGGCTGCGACTGGTAATGGCGGTGGCTTTTGGCATTCGGTATCTGGGCCTTATGGGTGACGCGGAGACCACGAATGTTTCTCGCCTTCGCGGGAGTGTTTCTGAGCGTGCTCGTCTGGTGGCTTTGCATCCGCCCTTCGCATGATCGTCATGTGGCGACCCGAGGTCGCGGTCGATGCCTCGGGCGATCATTGACGGCGATCGCGTGCGCATCACCGGTGTTCGCAATTTCGAATACCGCACGCAGGGATGATTTCACGGTGCGATATGAGGAGCGCGAGTGTCGCTTTCGCATCTGACCTCGCTGGATTTCTTCGTGTCCTACTGGAAGGTGGGGCCGGTGGGACACACCTTCCTGAGTTTTATCTTCGATAACGCGCCTCCGCTCTGCATCTCCATCGAAACAAGGCCTGAGGTGGGCGAAGGCTTCTCGCCCATCGCCTCGCTTTTCAAGCAATTCGAGTTGATCTACGTCGTGGGTGATGAGCGCGACATTGTGGGTGTTCGCACCAACTACCGAGACGGAAGACGGTGTATCTTTACCGCATCCGGACATCGCCCGAGAATGCGCGTCGGCTTTTTCTGGTCTATCTGGATCGGATCAATGAACTCGCTGATCACGCTGAGTTTTACCATCTGCTGAGCAACAGCTGCACGATCAACATCGTGCGCTACGCGAACGCCGCTGGCAGGGTTGGCCAGATTTGACATCCAGCATCTCCTCAACGGTTTCATCGATCGCTATCTCTACCGCGCAGGACTGGTGGACAGCGACATTGCCTTTTGAAGAACTGCGCCGGCGTTCCCGGATCAACGACGCCGCACTGGCTGCCGATAACACGCCAGATTTCTCCCGGCGCATCCGCGCATCCCTGCCAACAATGCGACCCTGATGGTCTTACCTTTGGACCCGTTTCCGATCGGGACATCATGCCGGCTGCGGTTCAGGGGGCGATGAAATGGCTGCCGCTTTACTACGAGGTGTTTTGTCCAATCGCGACCTTTCTCGGTCGATTGAAAGGGACTGAACTTGTGCAAGCCCTGGCGATCCAAACCGGCTGGCTAGTGCTTGCTTGCGCGTGGGCAAAACTTCATGCGGAAACGCGGTCTCGGCCATTGCCTTCAGGCCGTCGGCGGATAGCCGTAACGAAGTTTCTCCGATTTCCTTACTGTGTGCGTCATTGCTTCGCATCGTTTGGCGCGGGCGACGCAACAAGTTTCAAAGCGCGGATCATTCCGAGCGGATCGAACATCGGATCGAGCCGGAGCAGCGCAGGAGTGAGCGGGGCCGCAGCCAGTGCGCCATTGTGACGGTATCGAGAGTAGTTTCTGTAAAGCGGTAATGGCGCGGTCAGGTTCTCCCACGCGCGCTGCCACCCGGGCGAGGATCTCGATCGGAATGGGACCATCTACCGCGTCTTTCTCGATCGGATTCGCTGCCATGGCCTGCTCCGACAGAGCTAAAGCGGCAGCTTTGTCACCGAGGCCCATATTGATCAGGGTGAGATCTGCAATGAGGCCGACATTTTCCGACTGTTCTTTAGGAAAGGTTCCAGTTCGCTGCGCGCCTGTTGCCAACTTTCCTGGGCGGCGGCATGATCGCCGGCGACTTCTTGCGCCCAGCCTAACCAAAAGCGCAGCTCGCCATTGTAAAAACCCAACGCTGGATCAGGCTTGGCAAGTATTTCCTTTAGCCGAGGGATAATTTGTGCAGGTCGGCGTTCCAAGATCGCTTGGTAAGCCTGTATTTCCAGCGCACCGGAATCGTCGGTAGCAGGGTGGAGCGGAGCAAGGATCGCCGAAGCCCGCGGCAGATCGCCCTCGGCTTGTGCGATAGCCGCCTTTAACACAAGCGTATCCAGGTCGTCGGGCGTGATATCGAGAACCTGATCAAACTTCCGCACCGCTTCCGGGAAACGACGAAGCTCCATATAGGAAAGCGCGTGCTGGGTGAGTATGGAAACGTCGCGCGGGTCGAGCCGCTCGGCTTCGTTGAAATACGACTCGCTCCGGTCCCACTGGCCGCGCCTCCGCTCTACATAGGCCAGCGATTCAGGAATCCGGCTGCTATTGGGTAAGAGCTGACGTGCTTGCTCAAAGTAACCCACCGCCGTGTCGTAATCCTTTAGACAAGAGTAGTGGTAATATCCCTTAGCCAATACGGCCTCGCCAAGATTGGGCTGAAGAGTGAGCGCGGTTTCGGCTGCCTGCCGTGCCTCTTCACGGAGCGCGACCGTTGGCTGAAGACTAAGGCTAGTGTAGCCAACGGAATCAACGTATGACAGCAGCGCCCAGCTAAGGGCGAACTTCGGGTCCAAGCGCACCGCTTCTCTGAGATATTTCTGTGCGCCAAGGGCGTTGGCGGGTGTGTTGCCGGTTTTCAGTGTATAAGCCAGGCCGCGCAGGTAGGCATCGTAAGCCTCAGGATTGTCCGTCGGTTTAGCGGCGATGACTTGCTCTTCCCGACCGGTGAGTTTCGCTCGCAACTGCTCGGCGATGGCTTTGGCCACCTCACTCTCGACCGAAAAGATGTCGGTCAGTTTGCGATCAAAGGTATCGGCCCAAAGATGGGAATCGTTGGCCGCTTTGATCAGCTGCACGTTGACGCGCACGGCGTCGCCGCTCTTCTGCACGCTTCCTTCCAGGATGTGGGCGACGCCAAGTTGCTTTGCGATCTCAGGCAGGTTTTCCGGCGCGCTCTTGTAATGCTGCGTGGATGTGCGCGAGATCACCTTCAGATCGGCGATCTTGGATAAGCGCGTCAGAATCTCGTCCTGGATGCCGTCGGCAAAGTAGGCGTTGGCTTTGTCTTCGACTTCAGGTTTTCGAATGGAAGCACCGCGATGCTTTCCGGCAATCCGCCGAGTGTCGCCCATGCGATACCGGGAAAACATTGACGCGGCCAGCGACGATCGCCGCGAGCGCGAACAACAGCCGCGGCGATGCGCCGTCCAGCGGAGCACGCGTGCTACGCTTCTTCAAGCGTCTGAGACTTTCTCGGCAGCTGTCGCGATTGCCAACCTCGATCGCCGTAAAGGTTTCACGACCGACATCGCACGCCGTGTTTCACTTCGCAAGTGCCAAGGTCATGCAGGAGCGGTCGCCACTGCTCGTATTCTTCGAGATCTTCAGCCACGTGCTTGGAAAGCAAAATGTGTCCGGCGTCGCCACAATCCATCACCCGCTGCGCCATGTTGATGCCCGGCGCCGGCGATATTGGTCGCGCCCGCTCACGTCGGTCACCTCACTCACCGGTCCGCTGTGAATGCCCATCCGCACCGGAATCTCCGGATGCTTCTTGCAGCGCCTCGGCAACCTCGAGCGCGCACCGCGCCGGCTCTTCCGCGCTGTGGCGAAAGACCAGCGCCATGCCGTCGCCGGTCGGCAGCCTAACGAGCTGTTCGTCGGTCCGAGTCGCCCACCTGCGCCGTCCCGAGCACGATTTTCGTCAACTGGCCGAGGGCGCTCCTTTTGTTCTTCGATCAGGAGCTTGGAGTAACCGACGATGTCGATGAACAGGACGTGTCCGATTTCAAGGCGGAGTTGGTTGTCGGGTTCGGTGTCATTCTATCTCGCAGCCTTTATCGCTGCTGTCTCTTCGCAGAGTTTTTGGAAGCGCGGATCATTCCGGAGCGGATCGAACATCGGATCGAGCCGGAGCAGCGCGGGAGTGAGCGGCACGTTTGCAGCCAGCGGGCCAGTGCACGGTATCGAGAGTAGTTTCTGTAAAGCGGCGATGGCGCGGTCGGGTTCTCCCACTCTGCGCCGCTACCCGAGCGAGGATCTCGATCGGAGCGGGACCAGTCAACGCGTCTTTCTCGATCGGATTCGCGGCCATGGCCCGTTCGGCCAGAGCCAACGCGGCGGCTTTGTCACCGAGACCCATATTGGTCAGCGCGAGATCGCCAATCAGCTGATAATTTTCCGGCTGTTCTTTGAGGAAAGGTTCCAGTTCGCTGCGCGCCTGTCGCCAACTTTCCTGGGCGGCGGCATGGTCGCCGGCGACTTCTTGCGCCCAGCCTAACCAAAAGCGCAGTTCGCCATTGAAATAACCCAACGCTGGATCAGGCTTGGCCAGTATTTCCTTTAGCCGAGGGATGATTTGTGCAGGGCGGCGCTCCAGGATCGCTTGGTAAACTTGTGTTTCCAACGCGTCGGGGTCGTCGGCGTTCGGATGGAGCGGAGCGAGCAGCGCCGCAGCACGCGGCAGGTCGCCCTCGGCTTGTGCGATAGCCGCCTTTATCGCGAGGGTATCGACGTCGTCCGGTGTGATATTGAGAACCTGGTCAAGCTTCCGCAGCGCTTCGGGGAAACGACGAAGGTGGAAATAGGAAAGCGCGTGCTGGCTGAGCAGGTTAACGTTGCGCGGGTCGAGCCGCTCGGCTTCGTTGAAGTACGACTCGCTCCGGTCCCACTGGCCTCGCCTCCGCGCGACATAGGCCAGCGATTCAGGAATCCGGCTGCTATTCGGCAGGAACTGACGTGCTTGCTCAAAGTAACGCACCGCGGTGTCGTAATCCTTCAGGCAGGCGTAGTGGTAATATCCCTTGGCGCATACGGCCTCGCCGAGATTGGGCTGAAGAGTGAGCGCGGTTTCGGCTGCCTGCCGTGCCTCTTCACGCAGGGCGACCGTTGGTTGAAGAGTCGCTGTGATGTAGCCGAGCGCATCCACGTATGACAGCAGCGCCCAAGCAAGGGCGAACTTCGGGTCCAACCGCACCGCTTCTCTGAGATATTTCTGCGCGCCAAGGGCGTTGGCGGGTGTGTTTGCCGTTTTCAGTGTATAAGCCAGACCGCGCAGGTAGGCATCGTAGGCCTCAGGATTGTCCGTCGGTTTGGCGGCGATGACTTGCTCTTCCTGACCGGTGAGTTTCGCTCGCAACTGGTCGGCGATGGCTTTGGCCACCTCACTCTCGACCGAAAAGATGTCGGTCAGTTTGCGATCAAAGGTATCGGCCCAAAGATGGGAATCATTGGCTGCTTTGATTAGCTGCACGTTCACGCGCACGGCGTCGCCGCTCTTCTGCACGCTTCCTTCCAGGATGTGGGCGACGCCAAGTTGCTTTGCGATCTCCGCGCAGGTTATCCGGTGCGCTCTTGTAGTGCTGCGTCGATGCGCGCGAGATCACTTTGAGATCGGCGATCTTGGATAAGCGCGTCAGGATTTCGTCCTGGATGCCATCGGCGAAGTAGGCGTTCTCCGGGTCGCGGCTCTCGGATTCTCGAACGGAAGCACCGCGATCGATTTTCGGGAACTGCCAGGAGCAGCTCTTGAAGCCGGGGCGCTGCTCGTTCGCCCGTTGCCGGACAAAGAAAACGCCAGCACCGATCAGGAGGGCGAGCAGGACCGCGACGACGACGACTTCATGCCACGGCATTCGCTTCGGTTTAACGAGCGGCGAGGGCATCGGCGCTGACGCGGCAATCTGGCGAAACTTCTCCGGCACTTCCGGGATTGCCCAGTGGCTCCGCGTAAAGGTTCACCAGGCGGAGACGCACCCCATGCTTGACCTCGCATTCGCCCAGATCACGCAGCCGCGGCGCCCATTGCCGGTATTGCATCAGATCATCCGCCACATGCTGGGAGAGGAGGATGTGCCCGGCGTCACCGCAATCCATCACGCGCTGCGCCATGTTGATCCCAGCGCCGGCGATGTTGGTGCGCCCGCTCACATCGGTCACTTCGCTCACCGGTCCGCTGTGAATGCCCATCCGCACCGGAATTTCCGGATGCTTCCGGAGCGCCTCGGCGATCTCGAGCGCGCACCGCGCCGGCTCTTCCGCGCTGTGGTGAAAGACCAACGCCATCCCGTCGCCAGTCGGCAGCCTAACGAGTTGTTCGTCGGTCGAGTCGCGCACCTGCGCCGTCCCGAGCACGATTTTCGGTCAGCTGGTCGCAGGCGCTCCTTCTGCTCTTCGATCAGGAGTTCTGAGTAACCGACGATGTCGATGAAGAGGACGTGCCCGATCTCAAACTTCGAATCCGGAGAGTTAGCTCGGGCACGGCATAGGCTTCTTCTATCCCGAAACTCTGAAAGCGACTTAACAGAGCCTGTTTCGATTCAGGAAATTGGCGGTGCAACAACCGCGGATCACGCGGAACAGAATAATGCTGATCCGTAATAACTCCGTCGAAATCCGCGGTTCAGATCCTTATCATATAGACATCGGGCTGCGGCAGGTTGGCGAAGAAATTTGCGCGGGATTCCGGTTTTCTCTTGCATGCGCTCAGGTATCGCCAGCAATCTTCAGCCCGGCCTTGCGTAGCCTCGCGTCAAGCAGATGCTCAGTGAGTTCAGCGTCGTGCCACTTGCCGAATTCCTCTCGCGCGATCGCGCCGAAGTTCGGCATCAGCGCCTGCAGTTCCTGCAACGCCGCCGCGCGCGCTGCTGTTCGCCGAGCTGCCCATAGGCAGCAGCCAGCACCGCGTGCGGCCAATAATATCCGGGCATATTGACCTTCAGGGCGACTTGCCAGTGCGCCGCGATAGTCACGCCTGCGGTAGGCGTCCGTAAAGGCGACGTAATGATACCAGCCGGGATGATGCGGGTTGAGCTGCATCGCTCGTTCCACAACGCCCAGGCCGTATTCCCAGTCACCGGCAGTAGGCGATCATCATTCCGAGGAATGCCGCGATGGATGCATCCATGCGATTCAGCGCGAGGGCGCGATCCGCCGCCGTACGGAAAGCCGGGATATCTTTCTGGAAGAACAAGGCGGTAGCCACCGCGTAGTGGGCGAAGTGGCTGCTCGGCGCGGATTCGACCGCTCGTTGCGCGGCAGCACGGGCGCGGCCTAGCGGATCGGGCTTGAGGTTGTAACCGAACACGTACTCGTGCCAGTAAATCAGGGACAGCTGCGGCGAGGCAGTCGCTGTGGCCGGGCGCGCGAGCAACCGCCGCTTCGAGAATCTCGCGGACCTCCGCGTGCTCTTCCGGGGTGACGCGCTCCCAGTAACCGAAGGCGCGCAGCACCGCCTCATGCGCGGAGTATTGACCGGCGCTTCTGCCGCGCAGCGACTCGCTCATGCTATGCACCAGCGCGCCGTATTGATCGGCGACCGTCGAAACAATCCGCGGAACCAAGTCGTCCTGAAGCTCAAAAACGTCTCGGGACTGAAGCTGCGTTCATAGTTCTCCGCCCACAAGATGAGCGCCCGTGACTCGCGTCGACGAGCTGGACCGTGAGGCGCAACCTCGTTCCTGCCTGGCGCAGGCTTCCTTCCATGACATAGCGCGCGCCCAGCTCTTTCCCCGCAGACCGGACGTCGACCGAGTCATTGGCGTAACGCGAAGTAGAACCGCGCGCGATTACCTTGAGATAAGAGAATCGCGACAGTCCGGTTACGATTTCCTCGGTTAATCCTTCTGCCAGCGCGGTGAGATCGGAGTTGCTACCGCTATACTTGAATGGCAGCACCGCGACCCAGAATCCTTCCTCAGAGCGAAGCGCTACCTGAGTCGGACGCCTTCACCGCCGTAGGCGCTTCCGCTTTGTCAACAATCTGCAGCCCGGCCTCACGCCAGCCATCGATTAATCGCTCGACATATTCGGGTTCCCACCACTTCTCGATATCTTTTCGTACAGTGGCGGCCAGTTGGGCCGCATCTCTGAGCAAATCCTGCAGCGCTTTATCAGCGGCATCACGTTCTCCGAGCTGCCCGTAGCAGGCACACATCGCCGCGTGCATAAACCAATGGCCGGGAATATTGATTTTGAGCGCGAAACCAAGCGCGCCGCGGTCGTCGCCCTGCCGGTATGCGTTATAGAAGTCGGCATACCAATACCATCCGGGATGATGGGGATTGAGCTGCTTGGCGCGCCCGGCCAGCGCGAGGCCGCGCTCCCAATCGCCCGCATAAGTGAGCAACTCGCCGAGAAACGCGATGGAGTCGCCGTCCATGGAGTTGAGTGCGACGGCCCGCTCTGCCGCATTTCGGAAACCACGGAATTCCTTTTGGAAGAAAAGCGCCTGGGCGAGAGCGGCATAAGCCAGATGATTGGATGGTGCGGCTTCGACGGCACGCTGCGCGGCGGTATGACCCTCTCGTTAGGGAATCAGGTTGAAGGTTGAGTCCTTGCGCGTAGTCCTGGATGCAGAGAAACGCCAGCATCGCCCAGGCATCGGCATAAGTCGGTGCCTTTCGCACCGCCGATTCCAGGCCAGATCGCGCTGCGGCAAGTTCAATCGGCGGTCATCCGCTCCGCGTAGCCGAAGCTGCGCAGTCACCGCCTCGTAGGGGCTCAACTCCTCGGGGATTACGGTTGCGCAACAGCTCGCTCATGCTCCGGGGCAGAACTCCGTGCGCATCCGCGACCGTCGAAACTATTCTCGGAACTAACTCGTCCTGTAATTCGAAGAGTGCGTCCGGGCTGAAGCTGCGTTCAAAGTTCTCCGGCCCAGAGTTGAGCGCCTGGAGATCGTATCAACCAGCTGGACCGCCAGACGCAGTTTGTTGCCAGATTGACGCAGGCTGCCCTCCATTACGTAACGCGCACCCAGTTCCTTGCCCGCAGAACGCACACGTCAACCGACTCACTGGCGAAGCGCGAAGTCGAGCTACGCGCGATCACCTTAAGGTAAGAGAATCGCGACAGGCCGGTGACGATGTCCTCGGTCAATCCGTCGGCCAGGGCGGTGGAGATCGGAGTTGATACCTCTATATATAAAGGGCAATACGGCCACCCAGAAGCCCTCGTCGGCACCAACCGCGCCTGAGCTGATTTGGGAAGAACCGGCGAGACCGGTCGCCGGGGTTTTCTCTCCTCCTTTGGAGGAATCTCCAGGCCCGCCTTGCGGAGCCCATCCATCAACTGCTCCACCAGATCGGGCTGGATCCATCGCCCGTGTAATTCACGCGCGACCTCGGCGTAGTTCGGTTTCAGCGCGAGCATGTCCCGCAGCGCCTTGCGCGCCTCCTCCATCCGGCCGAGTTGCGCGTAGCACATGGCCAACACCGCATGGGTGTAGTAGTTCTGGGGAGCGTTGAGCTGGAACGCCAGGTCCAGGGCTTTGCGATAATCTTTTTCCGGTAGGAATCGTGCCACGCTGGGTAGCAGTACCCATCCCGGATGATTGGGATTCAGTTGGCAACCTTTGTCTGATAAAGCGCACCCGCGCTCCCAATCTCCAGAGTAGGCAATGAGCATACCCATGAACGCGGCCGTGGCGCCATCCATCGGGTTCAGCGAAATCGCCCGGTCCGCCGCGACTCGAAACTCAGTAAATTCTTTCTTAAAATAAAGAGCCTGAGCCAGTGCGTAGTAGGGCAGGGAATGCAAAGGCGCCGCTTCGACCGCCTTGCGTGCGGCTCGCAGTGACCGGTCCAGAGAATCCGGTGTCGCATTGTCCCAGTGCCCGTATTCATTCGCGCACATCAACGACAGCATAGCCCAACACTCGGCATTGTTAGGGGCCTGTTGAACCGCCCGTTCCAGGCAGGCCCTGACTTCGGCAAGGTCCTCCGGCGTAAATCGCTCGTTATACCCGAAAGCTGCGCAGCAACGCTTCGTAAGGGCTCATTTGATCGGCAGACTTCTGCCGCACAACTTCGCTCATGCTGCGCGGCAAAACTCCGTGCATATCAGCAACGGTGGAGACGATGCGGGGAACGAGGTCGTCCTGGAGGGTAAAGATCTCTTCCGGTGAAAAGGCGCGATCGTAGGTCTCCGCCCAGAGGTGCGCACCGGAAATGGTGTCGACCAGTTGCACGGCGACGCGCAGCCTGGCTCCAGCCTGTCGCAGGCTTCCCTCCATGACATAACGAGCGCCGAGCTCTTTGCCGGCCGAGCGAATATCGACGGCCTGGTTGGCATAACGAGATGTGGAACCGAGCGCAATGACGCGCAGATAGGAGAAGCGAGAAAGTCCGGTGACGATTTCCTCGGTCATTCCGTCCGCTAGCGCGGTGAGATCGGCGTTGCCGCCACTATATTTAAATGGCAACACCGCGACCCAGAAGCCCTCGTTCGCCCGAACCGCTTCCGCGTCTGTGTCAGACTTTGTCCGATTCGCTTTTGACCCTAACCGTCGCTTTCGGCCTCGGCGAGCCGGACGAGTCATCGGTCTCGGGAATCTCGAGCCCTGCTTTGCGCAACCCTTCGAGGATGGGATCCATCAGGCCGCTCGCGAAGTGCCAGGTCCCGACGTTCGAACGCGCATGCGCTGCAAACTCCGGATCAAGCGCCAACAGATCCCGGACTGCGGCGGCGGCTTCGGCGCGCCGTCCAAGGTGGCCGCAAGCCGACGCCATTACGAGATAAGGCCAGAAGAGTCCAGGCACGTCGACCCGGTTCGCGCACTCGAGGGCCTCCTCGTATTCGCCGTTGTGGAAATGATCCCAGAGCGGAGCGAAATGCATCCAGCCCGCATGATTGGCATTCAGTTCCATCGCGTGCCTGCACGATCGCGGTGCCTCGCTCAAACTCGCCCGTGTGCACGATCTGCAGTCCGAGGATCCCGACCGCATCGGTGTTGAGCGGATTGAGGGCCATCGCGCGCTCGGCCGCAGGACCAAACGCCGCGAGGTCCTGGCGGAAGAAGTGCGTCTGCGCCAGCGCGACCATGGCGAACTGGTTCGCCCGATCCATTCAACTCCGCGACGGGCCGCAGTTAGGGCCCGATCGAGCGACGTCGCGTCGTTGCCGGGGAAGCCAAAGGCGTATTCGTCGACGTAGACCTGCGCGAGACAAGCCCATAAGTCCGAAGGCCGATTGTCCGACTTCGCCGCGCGCTCGAGCCGGGTTCTTGAGCGCCCGCATGAGACGCAGGGCGTAATCTGCTCCCGGTAGGCGAAATATTGGAACTGCCACTCCGCCGGAGTGAGATCGCTGTCATTTTTCTGCCGGGTTGCGTCCCGAAGTGAATGAACCAGGACACCGTAGCTGTCAGGCAACCGTCGCGACGATGCGGGCGGCGACATCGTCCTGCGCCGCAAAGATAGTCGATGTTTGCAGGTCGCGATTATAGGTCTCGGCCCAGAGCTGCGCTCCCGTCTTGGTGTCGACGAGCTGGGCGCTCACCCGAATGCCGGAGCCTCCTTTGCGGATGCTTCCTTGCAACACATAACGCGCGCCGAGTTTCGCACCCAGAGCTCGCTCGTCTCCAGCCTCTCCCTTCAGTCGCTCTGCCGATGCGCTGGCCACGACCGACAAATAGCGAAACCGCGAAAGCCCGGTTGTGATTTCCTCGCGGAGGCCATCGGCGAACGACTCCATCTCTGCGTCGCCAGCACCTCTGAACGGAAGCACAGCAACCCACAACTCTTCGCCACGCTCAGAAACTGCCGGAGCCGGTCGTCCTTTGACCTTACGCAATTTCTCCGGAACCTCTGAATTGCCTATCTCCTTATTATATAGAGTGAAAATGTGGACGCGGACTCCGTGTTTTACTTCGACTTCGCCGAGATCATTCAGAAGCGAACGCCATTGCGCGATAGTGCTCCAGGTCGTCGGCGACGCGTTTGGAAACAAGGATGTGACCGGCATCGCCGCAATCCATCACCCGCTGCGCGATGTTGATGCCGGCGCCGGCGATGTTTGATTGCTCGTTCAGATCGGTGACTTCGTTAACGGGACCACTGTGAATTCCCATGCGAACCCGCAGCTCCGGATGATTTCTCAAGGCTTTGCTAATCTCGAGTGCGCAAAGAACCGGTGCCTCGGGACTGTTGCGAAAACCAGGGCGCCGCCGTCGCCGGTGGGTAACCGCAGCAATTTTCCCTCCGCCTCGGCGAGACGGAACTGCTCCGTTCCGCGCACGATCTCTTTCAGCTTCTGAATCTGCTCACTTTGCTCGTTAATCAGCAGCTTCGAGTAACCGACGATGTCGATGAACAAGACGTGCCCGATCTCGAATTTCACATCTGAGGAAGGCTCGGGCGGCATGAAGTTCGTTTCTATCTCAAAACTCGCGATTTAACGAGCCTATTCGAATTCAAGACATCGCTTTCACCGACCGCCACCTTGTAAACGTTGCGTCGCTTGAGTTCGGTGAAAAAGTTTCCGGATTCATTTTGAAAGCGTCGCAGCTTTGGCGAACTCGCGCGCCGGAACAATCTTTCTCCGCCAGCGCTTCGAAGCGCGGATCGCGCCCGCAGCGGATCGAGAAATGGATCCGTGCGGATGTATTCGAGGGTGTTCCCGTTGAGTTCTTCGGAAGGATTTCTCCAGCGCAGTCAGCGCCGCCTCGCGGTCCCCCAGGCCGAGATGAACGATCGCGAGGTAATAAGGATCGACGTAGCGAGACTTACCGATGTCCTGATTTGGCCGAGGAGTTTTGTGGCCTCGTCCTTGCGGCCGATCGTGCCGTAGACATGCCCGAGCAGGCTGAGGTAGGTAGGAGAAGGATCCAGCGCGATCGCTGCCTGATACTCGGCGATCGCTTCCGGAATCTGTCCCTTGAGCTCGAGCGCAATTCCGAGCGTCTGGCGAGCGCATACCCGAACCTGCCGTCCAGAGCCACCGTCTTGCGCAACTGGGCGATGGCTTCATCGAAGCGATGCGCGCGAAGCAGAGCTGCTTCCCAGGTTGGTATTGATGACGAGCGAGAGAGGATCCAGATCGCGCGCGCGCCTCATCTCGGCGATCTCCATGTTCAGCTCTCGCCCAGCGCTCCCAGGACGTCACTGGCAAACCAGTGATGGGCCGTGGCATCATTTGATTTAGTTGCAGCGCGCGCTCGTATTCCTTCTTCCCGGCGGGGTAATCGAACTGATAACCAGCCAGCATCATCCCGCGCGCCGCGTGAGCTTCGGACGAACTCTCGTCCAACTCGAGCGCTCTATTGATCGCGGCCTCGGCCGGCGGAATGCACTCCGGGGAGAGCCGCCGCCGTAGGCTGGCAGGATGAGCCAGGACTGAGCCACCGCCGCATAGGCCAGCGCATAGTTCGGGTCCTTTGCGATCGCGGCGATTGAAGTAGTCGATCGCTTTTCGCAGATCCTCTGGCGGTGCGCTTGTTCCAAAAAGCGGCCCTTGAGATAGAGTTCGTACGCTTCCGGGTTCGTTGTCGGGCACTTTCGCGATCGAGCTTTTCTCCGAACCGGTGAGCTTTGCTTGCAGCGTCTCAGCGATCGTCTTTGCAATGTCGCTCTCGACCGCAAAAATGTCGGTCAGTTTTCGATCGTAGGTATCAGCCCAAAGATGCGCGTCAGTCACGAGCGTTGATCAGCTGCACATTCACCCGCACCTGATCGCTGGCCTTCTGCACGCTGCCTTCCAGGATGTGCGCCACGCCGAGTTGCTTCGCGATCTCGGGAAGATTCTCGGGCGAACTCTTAAAATGCTGAGTCGAGGTGCGCGAGATCACTTTCAAATCCGCCACCTTGGCCAGCCGGGTCAGAATTTCGTCCTGAATTCCCTCCGCGAAATAAGCATTTCCTTTGTCCTCGCTCAGATTGGCGAAGGGCAGACCGCGATTGATTTCCAGTGCACGGCCGGCGCGGCGGCGGTTTCTGCGTCCTTGCGCAGCACGAACTTGTCCGCCAAGAGCAGCACGACGGCCAGCGCGAGGATCACGGTGATCCAGCGATCGAGTTTCTTGCCGGTCTGGCGAGTGATAGACTCGTTGGGCGGAATCTCGCTCTCGCGCTGGAGACCCTGCGGCGTCCATTCGTAGACCCAGGAAAAGAGCATCGCGAAACGGAAATCCGATCGCCGCCGCGATCGACGATCCAGCGCACCACCCACTCCGGCAATGTGAAAGAACGGAAAGACCTGCGTCGCCACCTGCACCAGCAGCCACGCGCTCGCGGCGTAAAATGCGGCAGCACGCAGAACATTGCGGCGTTTCAGTTCTGCAAAGAGGCTCATGTCTTCACTCCGCGAACCCCATCTTCTTCACCAGCGCCGCGAAACGCGGATCATCGTGCAGGCTGGCGAGCGTCGGGTCATAGCGCAGGCGCGGCATGCCGGCATCGTGCTGGTCATAGGCACGATCGAGCCATTCGAAGGCGAGGTCCTTTCACCGCGCCAGGCGTAGACCGCAGCGATCTGAAAGCGCCGATCCGGCCGCGTATTTCGTCTTCAGCGCATCCAGTGCTTGTTCCGATTCCGGCGCGTGACCGAGGGTGTATTCGACCATCGCGGTCCCGGTCAGTCGGAAGGGCTCGTCCGAGGCACGGAAATGAGCGCGCGCGTTTTCGATCTTGCCCTCCTTCAAGTCGAGATAGCCCACGAGATAGTTAGGCCATCTCGCTCCGGGATTGACATCGAGGCATGCTGCCAGGCCAAACGCGCCTCGGCGTCCTGTCCGGAGGAAAAAGGAGCAAGCCAAGGTTGTGCCAGATATTCAGCGATAACGGATCAATCACGGTCGCCTTGCGCGCCAGCGCGATCGCTTCTTCTTGATGTCCGTTGAAGAACAAATTTTGGGAGTAGGAGGACAACAACTCGGCATTATTGGGATCCAGCGCCAGGGCTCGTTTGAAATCCGCTGCTGCACCTTGCCAATCCCAGGCGCGAGTATAACGAAGATATCCCCGACGGATGTAGCCCAAAGCCAGGTCCGGGGCCAGCGTGATCGCCTGTTCGATCGTGGCAAGCGCCTGCTTGATCTCCTCTGCGCGCTGCGCTCTGGCTGGGGGCCAGATCCGCACCCCGGGCCTGTGCGATGGCGAGCGCCGCGTAAGCGTTGGCGTAGCCCGGATCGAGCGTGATCGCCTTCTGGAATTCCACCGCCGCCAGTTGGCTCGCCTCCAAACGGTCTCGCCGGGAAATATCCATCCCGAGGAGGTAGTGTTCGTAAGCTTCGGGATTGCGGGTGCGCTGCGTTTTCGGCAGCTGCTGGGTTGGCAACAGCTTTACCTTGAGCGCGGCCACAACGTCGCCGGCGATCTCGTCCTGGACTTTGAAGACGTCGGTCATCTGGCGGTCGTAAGTCTGCGACCACAGCTGCGAACTATCAGAAGCACGCACCAGCTGCGCGGTGATGCGCAAGGTATTGGCAGACTTGCGCACACTGCCTTCGAGCACGTTGGCCACGTTCAGCGCCTTGGCGATGGTCGCGACATCGACCTCCTTGCCCTTGAACGAAAACGACGAAGTCCGCGCAATCACGCGCAACTGCGGAATCTGCGCCAGCTGGTTCAACAATTCTTCGGACAGACCATCGGAGAAGTAGTCCTGCTCCTTATCCGAGCTCATGTTCAGGAACGGCAGCACCGGCGATCGACTTGTCGGAAGTGGCGGCCTTGTCGGAGCCGGGATTAGCAGCCTTGGCAGAATGAGTTTGTCGGCCAGCAAGAGCACGACGGCCAGCGCCAGGATCGCGATGATCCAGCGATCGAGTTTCTTGCCGGTCTGGCGAGTGATAGACTCGTTAGGCGCGATCTCGCTCGCGCTGGAGACCCTGCGGCGTCCATTCGTAGAACCAGGAAAGCAGCATCGCGAAGGGAAACCCGATCGCCGCCGCGACCACGATCCAGCGCACCACCCACTCGGCAATGTGAAAGAAGGGAAAGACCTGCGTCGCCACCTGCACCAGCAGCCACGCGCTCGCGGCGTAAAACGCGGCGGCGCGCAGGACATTGCGGCGTTTCAGTTCAGCAAAGAAACTCATGCGTTGACCTTGCCGTCGGGAGCGCTCATTTCAATTGGTCGTCGGCCAGGCCCATCGTGCGCACAAAGGCGTTCCAGCGCGGGTCCCCGTGGAGGTTCGCGAGGAACGGATCGCTCCGCAGCGTCGCTCAAGCCTCGGGTCGCGCTGCCGGCGTGCTCGCTCCAGCCATTCGAACGCCCGGTCCTTCTCCCCGCGATAGGCGTAGACTTCGGCGATCTGGTAGGCGGCCGTATCGGCGGAGCCCTCGGATCAAACGGGCGAGCGCCGCATCTGCTTCCGGGATTCGTTTCTGACTCCAGCGGGCCATGGCCACGACAAGAAGCCGGGCCCACTCGGCCGCATCGTCTTGCGCCGCGACCGCGGCCTCCTCAAACTTGCCCTGAAGAAGGAAGGAGAGACCGAGACCGGCATGGGCCCAGGGCGCCGCCGGACTCAGCTCCACCACCCGGGCATATTCCGCTCTGCGCTTCGGCGAACTGCCCCGTCAAGGCGAGGTTGAAGGCCAGGAACGATCGGGCTAGCCGGATTGACCGGGTCCAACGCGACCGCCTCGCGATAAAGCGCGATGGCCCGCGCCGTGTCCCCCTTGGCTATGGCACAGGTTGCCCGCGGCGGTGAAGAGCGCCGGATCTGCGGGAGCCAGGGCCAAGAGCGCATCCGCAGCGTCTCGCCTGCTCCCTTCCAGTCGAAATCGAAATTGAGCTGAATGTGCGCGCGGGCGCGCAACGCTTCCGGCAGGTTGGGCTCGAGTCGCCAGCGCCCGCGCCGCTGCCTCGCGCGCGCGAGCCAGATGGGCGTCGAAGCCCGCCCGTCCTATCTCGCGTGGAAAAGTCGCAATACCACACATGCGTCTGAGCCAGACCCGCCCAGGCGAGCGCGAAAGCGGGGTCGAGCTCCACCGCTCGCTGATACTCGGCCAGGGCCTCGCCCGCGCCTTTTTCCGAGTGGCGATTGGTATAAAACCGGCCCTGCAGATAATGCTGGTGGGCTTCCACATTTTTCGTCCCACCTTTTTCCGCCGCCTGCACCTGCGCTTGAATCGCCGACTTGGCCGCCGGATCCGCGGCGCCAGCCGTGAGTTGACCGCTCAACTGCCCCACGATGGTTTGGGCGAGCTCGGTTTGGACGGCGAACACGTCCTTCAAATCGCGCGTGTAATTTTCCGACCAGAGTTGCTCGCCCGTATCGGCCTGAGTGAGCCGGGCCGCGATGCGCACGATGTCGCCAGCCTTGCGCACACTTCCCTCGACCAGACGCGCCACGCCGAGTTTCTGCCCGATCTCCTGCGCGGTCGCGTTCTTGCCTTTGAAGGAGAAGGCCGATGTCCGCGCGGCGACGTGCAGCCCGGGAATCTTTTGCAGCACAGTCAGCAACTCTTCACTGATGCCGTCGGAAAAATATTCGCTGCCCTTGTCATCGCTGAGGTTGGCAAAGCGCCAGCACGGCGACCGACTTTGCGTTAGGCCGCTGACTTGGGTTCCGCCGATGACCGTGATGCGACAGGCTTTCCGTCGTCGCAACGAGCGCGTGCGCCGCGGAGTTACGATAAACTTATCGATAGCAAAAGTACGCCTAGCGCGAGCACCAGCACGGCGATGATCATGCGATTCATGCGCCGCGCGGTTTGCGGCGCGATCGATTCGCTCAGGTCGGGACCTCCTCATCGCGCTTCAAGCCTTCCGGCGTCAGCTCGAAGACCCAACTAAAGATCAGCGCGGGAAGAAACCCGATCGCGACGCAGAATAACGACGCTGCGCGGCAACCAATCCGGCGCGCCGAACATCGGCAACACGGTTCCCGCCACCTGCACGAGCAGCCACGCGCCGACCAGATACAGACCGGCCATGCGGACGACGTTGCGCCGCTTCAGCTCGGCGAAGAACGAGGGCTTGTCGCTCATGGCTTGCGGTGCCTGCGGCTGGCGGCAGCTGGACCTTCAATTTCTGACAGAATGCTGCGAAGCGCGGGTCATCCTTATAATTCAGAATGAAGGGCGTGACTAACAATTGCGTCAACCCGGGGTCGTGTTCGACATAGGCGCGTTCGAGCCATTCAAACATCTTGTCGGGTTCTTTGCGCAGGCCGTAGACAGCGGCGATTTGGAAAGGGCCGCGTCACTGCATTCTCGTTAATTAGCTTTTGCAATGCAGCATCGGCCGCGGCGCGATCACTCTGCGTCTGCCGCGCCAGAGCCAGCGCGTAATCCTGCCAGAATCCTGTCGGCTCGAGCTGTGCATCTTGCAGCGCGGCCGGCGGCGTTGCCGCGTAACACATCGATCGTTGTGAGATAGGACATGAAGCCGGGCCGCCGCCGGTTGAAGCGCGACCGCTTTGCGCAAGGCCGCCTCGGCTTCGTCGTATCGGCCGCCGCCAATCAGGATGCGGGCGAGATTCAAATAGCGAGTCACGCCTAACGGATCGAGAGCCAGCGCCTGTCGCGCCACGTTCTCCGCCTCCGCCAGCCGGCCTTGCGCAGCGAGGAGAATAGCAGAGCGCGACTTTGGGTCCAGCGTCAGCCGGGGCCAGTTTCTCGGCCTCGCGGAGTTCGGCTTCGGCTGCGGCGAAATCAAGATCCGGTGTCAGCCAATACGAAGCCGAGCGCTTCGTGCGCAGCGGAGAGATCGGGCGCGAGCGACAAGGCGGTTTGGGCTGCGTTCCTCGCCTTGGCATAAGCCTTCGGCTTCGGCTCCGCCACCCAGCCACGTGGCGGCGAGTTGTCGCCATGCGAAGGATAAATTCGCATAGGCGAGCGCGTAACGCGGATCGAGCCGGATGGCTTCGCCGTAAAACTCTGTTGCTTTGCGCGTCCCTTCTTCGATGCTGAGACGGAAGTAGAACGTTCCCTGCTGTAACGCGTTGTAAGCGGCGAGATTGTCGTTCGACGGCGCCGCGTCTGACTTTGCCGGCGCGCCCGAAAGCTTGATCTTGAGCTGCTCGGTCACCGCAGTGGCGATCTCGCTCTGAACGGCGAAGACATCCTTCAACTCGCGGTCGTACGTCTCGGACCAAAGCGTGCGCCCATCGGCCGCATTGATCAGTTCGGCAACGATCCGCACTCGGTCGCCCTGTTTGCGCACGCTGCCTTCGAGCAGGTTCGCCACGCCCAGCTTGTCGCCAATGGTCCGGCTGTCGTCGGACTTGCCTTTGAACAGGAACGACGAGCTGCGGCCGATGATCTTGAGACCCGGAATCTTGGCGAGCACCGCGATCAGTTCTTCCGACAGGCCATCGGAAAAATAGTCATTGGCGGCGATCAGCCGCTGGTGTTGACCAGCGGCAGCACCGCGATCGATTTCGCTGCGATCACCGGCAACACTGGTGCGGGACTCGTCGCAGGCGTCAGCCATTGTCCCCGGCTTCGGGCGCAAAACTTTGAACGTCATCAAGCCCGCGGCGATCAGCGCCAGTGCAATCGTGATTCCGACCAACTTCCGTCCCGTCCGAAACGTGATGGATTCGTTAGGCGCAACATCTTCCGTCCGTTTGATTCCTCCAGGATTAGCCCTGCAAATGGCCCACGCAATGACGAGTGACGGGAAACCAAGTGCCACCAATACCATGAGCGTTTGCACGACCCATTCTGGCGCATGAAACGTGGGCAATACGGTCGAGCTAATTTGGATAACCAGCCACCCAACAATCGCATAGGCGACCGCAACTTTGTAAACATTGCGCCGCTTTAGTTCAGCGAAGAAAGAAGGCTTCTCGCTCATCATGGACCCACGTGCTCCTTCATCGTAAGCAGTTGTTGGAAGCCGGGTTCGTTACGGATCGGGTCCCAGACCGGATCGATTTTCAGGCGCGCGATGGAAACGGTTTCGCCCGCGGGGATGGTAAGTAGCCGGCGAAGAATTGCGATGGCGTCGGACGCGGCTCCGGTGCGAGCTTCGACTTCGGCAAGGCCGGCCAGATTGGAATTACCGAGCAGCGCATCTCTCTCCGGCGGGAGTAAGTCCACAGCCTGCCGCGCGAGTTTGAGAGCGTCGGCGTCACGTTTGAGCGCGAGGTAGACCCAGATCAATTCTCTCATTGAAACGCGCTCGTTCGGCCGCTCGCGTAATCTTTCCTCGAGCAGTTGTCTCGCTTTTTCTGCGTCGGCTTGTGCGCCGGTGAAATCGCCGGCCAGAGCGCGAATGGTAGCTTTGGCGGAGAGGCGTCCTGCGTTGATCCGCGGCGGTATCGGCACTGGTCTCCCAAACCTTCAGGGCTGCTTCGAAATCGCGCGCGAAAACAAAGGTATACGCGCGGTCGCCAGTCACGCTTGCAACGATACCGGAAGCGGACGACGAGATAAGATCGTTCGCGGACGGAAAGGTCGCCAGCACGCCTTGCGCTCTTTGATGTCGCCGCTCCCGTTCAGAATCGCCAGGAGCAAGGCGCGCATACCGATCACATCGGCCGGATCGATGTTCAGTGCATATTTGCCGGCGCGCTCGGCGTCTTGCCACATGCGCAAGATACAATAAGTCTGAGCAAGGTTTCCGGCTACATCGGCATTGCGCGGATCCTGCTCGAGAGACTTCTTGAGCGTGTCCAAACAGCGTAGCCATTGTCCCCTGCCGGCGATAGACATAACCGGAATATTCGAGCGCCTGCGCGTTGTTAGGCTGTAACTGGAGCGCGCGCCCAAACTCGGCCAATGCCTGTTCGTACTCGTCGATAGCCGTAGTAATAAAAAGGCCGTGCGCGACGTGCGCTTCCGCCAGGTCTGGCGCCAGAGCTAGCGCATGCTCTACCGTTCTTCTAACTTCCGCGAGCTCCGGTTCGGTGAACGTTTCCACGAACCAGTGTTGACTCAAACGACACTCGGCCAGGCGAGCCATCGCAAGGCGCAAAATTCGGATCGCGCGCAATGGCTTGCTGATACCACGCGATAGCTTGGTCGAATGACTCCGGCCTCAAGGAAGCATTCGCCGCACGGAGCTGGGACTCGCCTTTCAGAAAGAGATCATACGCTGCGGTGTCCTTGGTCGGCGCGGTGGCGAGCGTGCTAGCTTCGGCCGGGGAAAGTTTCGCCTGAAGCGAATCGGCGATTTCCTGCGCCACTTCGCTCTCCACGGCAAACACATCCTTGATGTCGCGGTCGTAGGTTTTGGCCCATAGATGTGAATCAGCGCGGGCATCGATGAGCTGCACGTTGACGCGAACTTTGTCGGCGGCCTTCTGCACGCTGCCTTCGAGAACCGTTGCGACACCGAGTTGCTGCGAAACTGTTCTCAGGTCTTCGGGCTTGCTTCTTGTATCTCGCGGTGGAAGTGCGCGAGATCACCTTTAGGTCGGCGATGCTCGCGAGCTTCGTCAGGATTTCATCCTGAATGCCGTCGGCGAAATAAGCCGCGTTCTTGTCGTCGCTCAGATTTTCGAACGGCAGGACGGCGATCGATTTCTGGCGGAATCGCTGTAGCCCTGCTTAGCCGCTCTCGGTCGCCTGAGTCGCGGATGAGCGTTGGAGTATTCCGCGCCGTGTAACGTCCAATGAAAAACAAACCAACCGAGAGCGCGGCTCCAACAATCACGACAAATATCCAGCGTATACTTTCGCGGTTGCCGCGCCGACCGCTCGCGAAGATCGACATCTTCCGTGCGCTTCGATTCCTTCCGGCGTGAGCTCGAAGGCCCAGGCGATGACGAGCGCGATTGGGAATCCGGCCGCGACCAGAACGATGACCAATCGCACGACCCAAGTTGGAATCTCCAGAAATGGAAAAACCTGCGTGGCAATTTGAACCAGCAGCCAGCCGACAATCGCGTAGGCGACGGCGACCTTGTAAACGTTGCGCCGCTTTAGTTCGGCGAAGAAGTTATCTAGATTCATGGCCGGGCACGTTTCACTTCAACTCGATGTCTACCGGCGCTCCGAACGGGCGTGGAGGCCGATGTTCTTCAAAGAATATTTTATTCCTTCCTCGTGCCGCTGAGAGTCACCCGGCTCGATCTTCGCCGTCCGGTCACTCCCTCTCCGTGGGCCTTAATGAGAATCTGCTGCCTGATGATACGCCACGCCGCGCCCGCGAAGCGCGGGCGGGCGGGGCGTCGGTTGACTGGCCCGCAGCAAGCACCAGCTGGCATACACGCACCCGTTCATTCTCCAGCTCCACCGGATGATCGGTTGCGGCGGTCGGCGGAGGGGCGCTCGCTGACTCCATTCGATGACGGTAGAATTTCAACGAATATGTTGCGAAAGGGTGTGCGGCCGATGTTACTGACTCTGTGAATGAGCGGGCTGGGGCGATAGGCGAAGCTCACGGCACCGCGTTTCAGCATGAAATCTTCCGGATGTGCCGGCCAGTGCCTCGCGTCTCTGAATACGAGGGCATCCGTGCAGCCTGACGCTAACTTTACCGTCGCGGATTATGGATATGAAAGAGCGAGGTGTCATCAGGAGGGATGAGAACGTCGAAGATCACTGCGCGAACTGATTCTCGAATTTAAGTCGGTGTCGCGGCTCGCGCTTTCCACCGGCACGGGGGACTGCGTCGGCGCGGCCGTCGTCAGAACTTCCATTGGGAACGCCAAAGATCGCGTACGCGACCGCGACCTTGTAAACGTACTTGCGCCAGCTTGAAGTTCCAGCGGAGTTAGGAGGACAGGTTCATCGAATTCCAGCCAAGCTGGCAGCCAGGTGTCTGCCATGCTGCGGCGAGGGGGCTTCGACCTTGCAGCGACTGAAGGTTAAGGCGGGCGCGGCGGCGCGCAGTCTGGCGTCTTCCGTGATAAGGCGGCGCCTGAGTTGATCCTGCCAGGGAGAGGAACCGCGCATCATAGGCGCTGACTCGATGGCGAGTGGCGATGGCCAACACCGATGCGTGAGGGATGCGTCCCAGTTTCCATCGAAGAGGTCGACGGCTTTCGCGAGAAAATCCTCAGCCATGGAAAGCGTCCATCCTCTTCCTCGCGATCAGATGAGATGAGAACATTTGTGAATTCAACAAGCAGGAAGCTTCGCTGCGCCAATCAGAATCACGGGTGCGCAGCTCTTGCGCAGCTTCGGTGTGATCGCCCTCAATCAGGCAGATAAGCGACGATGTTGGTGTCAACGAGGAGCATCCTAATCGCGACCCCACGCGATCGCCGCTTCGATTTCCTCTGTCGTGATCGGGCCACCGCGCGCAGCGGCGACCGGCTTAGGCGCTGGCGGCAGGCGCTCTCGGCGGCAGGCATGCACTGTTCTTTGCCGGATTAGCTCCGCGATTTCGTCCTTCAATTTTTCCGTTCGTGCACCGCGCAGATCTTGACCGCGCGTGGCATGGATCACCTGGAAGATCAAGGGGCCGTTTTCACGCGGCCGCGAAGACTCCAGAAAGCTGGCTTTCTGTCAACGCAGCTGTTTCGAGCAAACTGCCAGCTCAAAGCCCACGCCATCACGAGCGCGGTTGGAAATCCGATCACGCTTGCGAGCACGATCAATTTCTCCGGGCCTAACGCGTCCACCTCGCTCACCTTCAGGGCTTGCGGCGTCATCTCGAAAACCCACCTGAAGATCAGCCACGCTGCCTGGCGATTCAGTTCGGCGAAGAAATTGATTGACTCGGCGTCCCCGCCCGTCAACCCTCGCGGGCTTGCCCGTCGATGTTTCTCGGCTCCCGTCGGTCTCCACTGGCAAGCTCCTTCACGGTGTGTTCGCGAAAACTTTTGGACCAGCGCCTGAAAGCGCGGCTCGTTGCGCACACTATCGTAAATCGGGTCAACCTTTAGATACCAACAGGCGCTCTCCTGGTCCTGATAAGATTTTTCCAGCCAATCCAAAGCTTTCTCCTTTTCGCCAAGTCCCAGATGGATGTCAGCGAACGCTGTCGAACTGACGTATTGCCGTTTTGCCATCTGTTCGAGTTCGCGCAAGATCTGCTCGGCTTTCGGTCGATCTCCAGAAATCGCATAAGCGTAGCCGAGGAGTCCCTGATACCACGCACCGGCCACCATTATTTTACTTCGTTGAAATTCCGCGATTGCGCCCGCGGTGTCGCCTTTCCACAGGAGGCAGCAGCCTAACAAATGACGAGCAAGCGTTGAAGCGGGATCCAGTTCCAGCGTCTTCTTGATTTGGACAATGGCATCGTCATATCGACGTGCGTGATACAGAAAGTACGCTAGAGCAGCTTGAAAGAACGAATTCAGCGGATCGAGTTCGATCGCTTTTTTGTCTTTCGCAATCGCCTCGTCCAATCGACCAAGCCCGCCCAGAAACCACGCATATATTTCATAGGCCCAGGCCAGATTAGGATTTAGTTCGATGGCGCGGTCGAATTCAACCTGGGCGTTCCGCCAATCAAAAGCGCCGGCGAGTGCGGCAGGCGAGGGAAAGATGCGCTTCCGCCAGCTGCGGTTCGAGCTGAAGCGCTCTTTGCGCGAATTCCTTCTCTTTAACCACCGCTTCTTTGCTCGGCATCACTACTCCTCCCATGTAGGCGTAGGTGTCGGCGAGGCCGCAATAGGCCAGAGCATAGTTGGGATCGAGCTTCAGCGCCTGCTCGTAGTAGCGGATCGAGCTGGTCCAGCCGGCTTCGCTGTATTTGCCAAATTCATAGCGTCCCAGCAAATAGAGGCGATGAGCCTCCGGGTTCTCGGTCGGCTTTTTCGCCAACGCACGCGCCGCTTCGACGCCTAACTTGATTTGCAGGGCTTCGACAACGCGCTGGGCCACGTTGCTCTGAAAGGTAAAAATATCTCTTACGTCGCCGTCGTAATCTTCCGACCAGAGATGATAACCGTCGGCCACGTTGATGAGCTGAGCGGTGACGCGCAGCTTATCGCCGGCTTTGCGCACGCTTCCTTCCAACACGGTATTCGACATGCAGCTGATCACCGACTTTCCGAAAAATGTCCGCTTCGGTTTTGCCCTTGAAAGCGAAACAAGATGTCCGTCCCGGCACGCGCAGTCCTGGCACCTTGGCCAGCGCGTTAATTAGTTCCTCGGTCATCCCGTCGCTCAAATACTCGTCGTATTTGTCTGCGCTCATGTTGACGAACGGCAGCACGGCGACGGATTTGGCTGGCGCAGCTCGGTGCTGTTTGTCCCTTCGCTTTTGCCTGGCCCAGGAATTTCTCCGGCAGTTCCGGATTGCCCGGCTCCGTCACTGCGAAGGTCAGGAGCGAGATGCGGCAATCCGTGTTTTACTCGCACTCGCCAGGAGTTCGATGCAGAAGCGAGCGCCATTGGCTGAGTAGTGCTGCTAGGTCCTCGGCGACCCGTCTTCGAAGCAAGGATATGCCCGGCATCGCCGCAATCCATCACCCGCTGGGCGATGTTGAAGTCCCGGCGCCGGCGATGTTGGCGCTGCTCGTTCAGGTCGGTGACTTCGCTGACCGGCCCGCTGTGCACGCCCATGCGGACTCCAATCTCGGGATGCGCCTTACAAGCGCTCTGCGCGATCTCCGCAGCGCGCAGCAGCGCCGGCGCTACCACGATCTAGTGCGAAAGACCGAATTGCGGCGTACCGTCGCCGGTCGGCAGCCGCACGAGTTGCTCATTGGTCGGCTTCGCCAGCAGAACAGTCAGCGCGGCACGATGTTCACTGAGCTGGCGCAGCCGCTCGCATTCTGTTCTTCGATCAAGAGACTTGGAATAACCGACGATGTCGATGAACAAGACGTGTCCGATCTCAGCCGAAGATTGCGCTCAGGTTCAGGCGCCATTGATCACTGCCAACCGAGGTGCATAGGCCACCGCGACCTTGTAAACATTGCGCCGCTTCAGCTCGGCGAAGAAGTTGTCGATCTTCACTTGGCCGCTGCAGCGGGCGTCTTCGGCTTTCGCGAGGCGACGATTTTCTCGAAGCGCCAATAGAACCACTGGATCAAACGGTAGATAGCACGGATAAGGCTCAGGCATGAAGATCAGGATTGTCGTCTTCGCCCGGCTCTCGCGAAGGTAACATGCGGTTCCACTCCAATCGCGCGTTCTTGAAACTAATCAAAAGGGCCAGATGATGTTGCCACTCAACTCCTCCTGAACATCTCTTCATCCGTTTTATCCGTGTTCATCCGTGGTTTAATTCGTCTTTCGGCGCGAGCGCGAGGCGACGATTTTCTCGAAGCGCGGATCGCCGCGGAGCGGGTCCCAGAGCGGGAGCAGTTTTAAGGCGCCGTAGCTCAGCATGACGCGATGCGGTCGGGAGCACGCAGTCCAGCTTCCAGTTGCTGCAAGGCAAGCTCCTTGCTCGCCCGCCCACGCTGCCGTGATGGCGAAATATTGAAGGACGCGGCTGCCGTTGATGACATCTTTTTCCAGCGGCGTGAGCGCGATCGCTCGACGGCCTTCCGTCCAAGGCCAGGTCTTTCCGCCCCAGAGCAGCGTCGATTAAGCCGAGGACGCAGAGCGCCGGGCCGTAGTCCGGCTGCGCCTGCACGATCTTCTCCTGCTGGGCGCGAGCCGCTTCAAACGCAGTGCGCGCTCTTGCCTCATCTTTGGTCATGCGCGCCAGCAGACCCTTCACCAAAGCTGCGGCTCAGAATAATCGGGCCTTCGCCCCAGCATGGATTGTCGCCCAGCGCGACGAGTGCTCGTTCGGCCGCAGCCGGATCGCGTTCGACCAGAGCGCAAACGAACCAGGTGTCCGCGGCGCTGGCGATGGCGCTCGGTCCTTGCGCGAGGATTGCATCAATCGTCTGGCGCAGCGGCCGGGTGTCCGCTTTCCAGCAGAGGTAAGATAGTCCACGATTGGCCCGCGTTTCGACGTTGTCGGGCACGATCGCTAACGCCCGATCCAGCGCAGCGATCGCCTCGGCATAGCGCCCCAATGTATTAGGTAACTGAGCGCGATCTGTTGCAGAGTATCAAAGTTGCGCGGGTCCAGCTCCACCGCGCGCTGCAGGTTCTGCAGACCTTCCTCCCTGCTGGCCGCGCCGCCGCAGAATGTAGCCGGTGAGTTCGAAGAGACGCGGATCATTGGGTAACGCTCGCCGCGCGATCTCCAATTCGGCGAGGGCACCGGCATAGTCGCGCAGCCCGTAGTAGAGATATTGTGCGCGCGCCAAAGTGCGTTTCGGCAGCATCCGGTCGCAGCCGTGTCGCGGCTTGCAGCGCAGCTTCAGCCAGGGCCAGCCGGGCGGGAGTGTGATCAGACCCAGCTACTGCATAAAGGTTATTCGTGGGCATAGGCGAGCTGGCGAGTAAGCGTCGAAAAATGACGGATCGCGCTTCACCGCTTCATCCAGAAGTTCAATTGCCTTCCGCAGTGTCTGGCTCGCTCGTCGCGCTGAAGCTTGCCGTGAGGAGAAGTGACTTCGCCCGGCTGTAAAGGTCGAAAGCCGCCAGGTCAGTGGTGGGCGGCTGCTCGATGGCTTTCTTCTCGTTAGGCGAGAGCTTCGCCTGCAGCTGATCGGCGATCGCCTTGGCGATTTCGCTTTGGATACGCGAACGACATCGGCCAGATCGCGATCGTAGGTTTGCGCCCACAGATGCGCGTCGGTGCCGCGCATCGATCAACTGCGCGTTTACTCGCACTTTGTTGTGCCGCGCGCTGCACGCTGCCTTCGACAACATGCGCCACACCGAGCTGCTGACCGATCTCACGCAGATTACGCGGCGCGCCGGCTTTATAGCATACACGCTCGTGCGGCTGATCACCTTCAGGTCGGCGATCTTTGCGAGGTCAGTCGTAAGTCTCGTCCTGCACGCCGTCGGTGAAGTAGGCGTTCTCCTTGTCGCCGCTCCGGTTTTCAAACGGCAGCACGGCGATGCTCTTCTCGGGCACAGCGGCCGAGCGCCCGGCGGCGGCGCTCCCTTTCCAACGTCAGAAGAACCGCAGCCGGCGATCACCGCGGGCGACAAGGAGAAGCGCAATGACGATTTCATGCCACGGCATGCGAGCTTCGGTTTTAACGAGCGCGAGGGCATCGGCAGCGACGCGGCAATCGGGCGAAACGCGGCACCGGCGATTGCCGAGCTGGCTCCGCGTAAGTTCACAAATGGAGCCGACACCTCGTGTCACATCGCATTCGCCGCAGATCGCGCAGACTGCGGCGCTATTGCCGGTATTGCACCAGATCATCCCGATGCGTAACGAGGAGGATATTCCGGCGTCGCGCGCATCCATCTCCCGCTGCGCCATGTTGATGCCAGCTCGGCGATATTGCGTGCGACCGCTCACGTCGGTCACCTCACTCACCGACTCGCTGTGAACTGCCCATCGCCTGAGGTTCGGGATGCTTCGGAGGCGCTGGCGATCTCAAGCGCTGCCGGGCTCTTCGGCGCTGTGGTGAAAGGCCAGAGCCATGCCGTCGCCGGTCGGCAGCCTAAGCGAGTTGTTCGTCGGTCGAGTCGCGCACCTGGGCTGTCCCGAGCACGTTTCGCGTCAGCTCGGTCGAGGCGCTCCTTCCTGCTCTTCGATCAAGGAGTTTCGGAGTAACCGAGATGTCGATGGATAGACGTGGCCGATCTCGAACTGAGTCTCCTTTGAAGCGTCAGCGGCCATTCGTCATTTCGGCGCTAACGACGGCGACGATTTTCTCGAAGCGCGGATCGCCGCGGAGCGGGTCCCAGAACGGGAGCAGTTTTAAGGCGCCGTAGCTCAGCATGAGCGATGCGGCGGGAGCACGCAGTCCAGCTTCCAGTTGCTGCAAGGCAAGCTCCTTCTCGCCCGCCCACGCTGCTGTAATGGCGAAATATTGAAGGACGCGGCTGCCGTTGTTGACATCTTTTTCCAGCGGCGTGAGCGCGATCGCTCGACGGCCTTCGTCCAAGGCCAGGTCTTTCCGCCCAAGAGCAGCGTCGATTAAGCCGAGGACGCAGAGCGCCGGGCCGTAGTCCGGCTGCGCCTGCACGATCTTCTCCTGCTGGGCGCGAGCCGCTTCAAACGCAGTGCGCGCTCTTGCCTCATCTTTGGTCATGCGCGCCAGCAGCCCTTCACCAAAGCTGCGGCTCAGAATAATCGCCGCTTCGCTCCAGCATGGATTGTCGCCCAGCGCGACGAGTGCTCGTTCGGCCGCAGCCGGATCGCGTTCGGCCAGAGCGCAAAGAACCAGATGTCCGCGGCGCTGGCGATGGCGCTCGGTCCTTGCGCGAGGATTGCATCAATCGTCTGGCGCAGCGGCCGGGTGTCCGCTTTCCAGCAGACGATAAAATAGTCCACGATTGGCCCGCGTTTCGACGTTGTCGGGCACGATCGCTAACGCGCGATCCAGCGCAGCGATCGCCTCGGCATAGCGCCCCGAATGTTTGGTAACTGAGCGCGATCTGTTGCAGAGTATATAAAGTTGCGCGGGTCCAGCTCCACCGCGCGCTGCAGGTTCTGCAGACCTTCCTCCTGCTGGCCGCGCCGCCGCAGAATGTAGCCGGTGAGTTCGAAGAGACGCGGATCATTGGGTAACGCTCGCCGCGCAATCTCCAATTCGGCGAGGGCGCCGGCATAGTCGCGCAGCCCGTAGTAGAGATATTGTGCGCGCGCCAAATGCGTTTCGGCAGCATCCGGCCGCAGCCGTGTCGCGGCTTGCACCGCAGCTTCAGCCAGCGCCAGCCGGGCGGGAGTGTGATCAGACCCCGATACTGCATAAAGGTATTCGTGCGCACAGGCGAGCTGGCAGTAAGCGTCGAAAAATGAGGGATCGCGCTTCACCGCTTCATCCAGAAGTTCAATTGCCTTCCGCAGGTCTGGCTCGCCCGTCGCGCTGAAACCTGCCGTGAGGAGAAGTGACTTCGCCCGGCTGTAAAGGTCGAAAGCCGCCAGATCAGTGGTGGGCGGCTGCTCGATGGCTTTCTTCTCGTTAGGCGAGAGCTTCGCCTGCAACTGATCGGCAATCGCCTTGGCGATTTCGCTTTGGATGGCGAAGACATCGGCCAGATCGCGATCGTAGGTTTGCGCCCAGAGATGCGCGTCGTTGCGGGCATCGATCAACTGCGCGTTCACCCGCACTTTGTTGGCCGCGCGCTGCACACTGCCTTCGACGACATGTGCCACGCCGAGTTGCTGGCCGATCTCGCGCAGATTGCGCGGCGCGCCGCTCTTGTACTGCATGACGCTCGTGCGGCTGATCACTTTCAGGTCGGCGATTCTGCGCAAGGTCGGTCAGGATCTCGTCCTGCACGCCATCGGTGAAGAAGGCGTTCGCTTTTTCTTCGCTCAGATTTTCGAACGGAAGGACGCGCGAGGCTTTCTCCTGAACCGATCCGACCGGAGAAGATGCGGCGGCATTGTGTCGCCTGCTGCGACGCGCGATGACGCAGAAATAAAAACCACCTGCGATGAGCGCGGCAACCAGCAACAGCACCAAGGACCACTTCATGCCATGGCATGCGCCGTATTGTTGCGCCTTGCCGGGTCTTTTCGGGTTCTGCTCTTGGCCGGTTGTCCCTCTCCCACGGCAGCACGATGCAGAATAAATCCATCGGCACCGAAATGTTCCTTCAGTTCGGTCGGCGCGAGCTTCTCAAAGCGCGCTTCCAGCGCGTTGCGAATCTGGCGCTCCACATCCATCGAGACACAGATCCCGCCCGCGCCCGCCACCGGCTCGATCCGCGAAGCGATGTTCACTCCGTCGCCATAGACATCGCCGCCGCGATGCACCACGTCGCCAATGTGAACGCCGATCTTGAGCTCGATGCGTCGATCAGCGCACGATATCGGCGTTGCGTTTGGCCAGCGTTCGCTGGATTTCAATGGCGCATTGCGCTGCTTCCAACGCGCTCCCGAATTCGACCAGGGAACGCGTCACCAATCGTTTTTATTTCAGTGCCGTTAAACCGCGGAAAGATTTCCCGAAGCAGCCGGCGATGTTCCTCCAACAATTCCTGGGCAAGCTTTTCGTCGCGCTGGCTCAGCGCGCTGTAGCCCACCATGTCGGTGAACATGATGGCGGCCAGTTTGCGTTGTTCGTCAGCGCTCATTTTTGAGTTAGGGCTTCGTCACCCAAGGCAGGTGTCTCGAAGGTGGGAGCAAAATCAAAATCCGATTCTAGTTTTGTGGTCCAGCACAAGCGAGGAATTAAAACTTCGCCGCTCCGACGAACGGCACGGAATACCAGGTCTTTTTGCACGATACAAGGCCGCGCAAATTACCTGTGAATTCTGAGCCGGTGAAAAATCGATGATGTTGAGGTTGAGCGGGAACTCGTGTTCGTGACGCTCGGTTTGCTCAGCCGTCCTCTTTCCCAGTTCCCGGTGGGGTCGGGCGCGGCCTCAAATGCCGCGATATCTATTTGTCCGGCAAGATTGAAAGATTCGATCACATAGGGAACGCCGTCCAGCCGAAACAGACGGGCCCGTCATGACGTGAAAGTGGAGGTGCGGCCCGGAGGTGTTCCCGACTTTCCCAACTTCCTAAAACTGTGCCTTTCTTAACCTGATCGCCAGCACATGCGCCGTGACGGATTTCTTTTGCAGATGCGCATAGAAGGCGGAAAGTATCCGCCGCCGATATCCGAGAACAACGTGATTGCCATCGACGGTATCGATAGTGATGGTATCCGGGTCAGGTAATTTCCCGGGCTTTGATCATCGAGATCGTTGAGCATGCCTACTACTTTACCGTCCGCCACGGCCAGCACTTCCCGCGCCGTAGCAGGTGTAGTTATGCACGTCGGAGAGATCACCGTGGACGAGCCGGCCTTGTTCGTCCAATCGCATCCAGTCGATGGCGAAACGTTGCGCGTCGTAGAGGGCGCCATTAACGCCAGCACCGAGCCTCGGTGAATGATTTCAGTTACAGCAACCGTTGCTGGTTACCCATCCCGCGCCAGCCAGTGGTTGGCGCTCCGATGACCACCGGTTTAGTCCCTCCGCGATTTTAGACGGGCGACGACATAATCGACGGTTTCGGCTCACCTGGACCCGGGCTGACGGCAGCGAGAAGATGGAGACGGTGTTCGAGGGCGCGCGGGATGCCGGCAGCGCGTCCTTGAAAGCCAACTCGATATAAGAAGAGGCGACCTTCGTTACCCGATTTTGGCGTCGGCTGCCGGTGCCGGCGCCAGAGTCCGCATGCGCTTGACAACGTCCGGTCCGGAGAAGCTGGTGATGAGCTTCTGAAGCATTCGAGGCGTCCAGCACATCGATGCTGCGAATGGTAGCTGAGAAGCAGGGTCTCGTGTTTGTGAGCTGAAGCTCATAAATGATATGGTAAACGCCGTCGGTTCCGCGAACCGGGTGGGTTTTGGTGAAAGCGTCGAGGCGATCACTGGTGTGAAAACGTCGCCGGAAGCGCCCGCCTCAGGGGCCGCGGAAGTGACCGCGATTGTCGCAAAAAGAAATCGCAAGTGCGCATCGGCAAAAATACTCCTCGGATTCACGGCCCTGCTTGTGCCACAGTTCGAACAAGGCCGGTGAGGAATGATCTGCTCATGGCTTGACTTGATCCCGCGCCTGAGCCGCTTCGCCATCGGCGATCGGCTCCTGAAACGCAAGATCTTTGCCAGCCGCGGTCCCAGGCTGGATCGAGCCGGGGAGCGCGAAGGTGACGTAAGCGGACAGGTCGAGCAGCTGACGGATTTGCCGAGAGTGCCTCATCTGTGTTCCCGACCCGCGCTGAGATCTCTGCGAACTGGCGTGCAAGATAAATCATCCCGTCGAACGCGCTGAAGCCGTGCGCTCGATCGCCCCTTCCTGCCTTCCGCACGCATCATCTGGCTGATCATTTCAACATAAGCGCGGCTGAGGCAAGCGATGAATCGAAGAGCTGCGCCATCCGCTTATTTTCTCACCTCCGGTAAACAGTCCTCTCTTCTTCGAACTCCCGGTGGGCGGCGGCAGTGTCTCGACCGCTGGTCGACGCCACGCAGCGGCGTCGCGACAGGCCTGCACGGGATCTGTTAGAATCCGATCGGCGCTCGCAACGCCTGGCACCCAGCAAATCGAGGTGCATGGGCGATTTGTAACGGACAAAGCGGATCCTTTGCGAGATCAACACTGGCCGACACGCGCGCCGCAGCGGCGTTCGCCTGTGCAGTATCTCCCGCGGCTGGCCAGCCAGCGCACTTCCACCAGCGCATCAGTGATCAGGCCCGGACGTTGAGCGTTCATCGAACAATGCTTCCTCATGGCACGCGCTTTCCCCAGCACTTCATAGCGGGTAGCCCCACCCGTTCAACAGTTGGCCATCTCTGGGATCGAAGGCCGCGCGCTTAAGCTCTTCGATCGCGATGCCCCAGTCGCCGCGGCGCACTGGCTGGCGCCCAATGGCAATAGAGACGTCAGGATTGTTCGGCAAAAGTTTCCGGGCGAACTCGATTGCTGCCACCAGCATGGCGCGTCTCGTTCCCCCAATAGGCGACATATCCGGCGGCGGATGGGCGCATCTCTAACTCTGGGTTAGGGTCAGGGCCCGCTGCGCCTGCCTCTTTGAAGCGGACATGTTCAAGGACAAAAATGCGCCGAACCGTGCGCCACCAGATCGAGAGTCTTGGGACGTACCGCCCAGGCGGGGGCAAAGGAGGGATCTCTGTTACGGCTGCTGTGGCCGCGCTCCTTGCCTGCGGCAGTGTGTGGATCATAAGTTTGCGCGAGATCTTTCATGGCCTCTTACAGCACTCAAATAGGCCTGAGTAAACTGAGGGTCTTGGGTTGGCGCTTCGCCTAACGAGTGTGTCTCACTGGTACGAGGAAGAGCTTCGCCTTTCAGCGCCATTTTGCGTCGCGCAATCTCACGCACTGCCGAAGCATCAGCGAATTTCTCGATTCGCGTGATACCGACCACACGTGAGTTGTCACTGCTCATCAGCTGAACACGATCACGGATACGATCCCCCCGGCTTTCTGCACGCTGCCTTCAAGTGAGTTGACTACGCCGAGCTCTGGCCGACTTGGCGCAAACTCTCTCACAGCATAGCATGCTTCGCGGTCGATGTCCGAGGCCTACGCTGCAAGGTCTCCGATCACTTCGCCACCCATCGAAGGACTTCCCGTCCTGAATACCGTCAGCTCAAAAGCTGGCGTTTCCGAGGTCGCGGCTGCGGGTTTTCAAATGGAAGCACTGCGATCGATTTGATGTTGACAACCGATGGCGAAAGTCGTTGGCGCGGTCCCGCGGCGGGGCAACGCAAACTTGTCGACGGCAAAATATCCAGCGCGAGCACCGGTAGCGGCGATAATCATCCGATTCATGCGGAGCGCGGTCTGCGGTGCGATCGATTCCGGCGCTAACGTCCCTCTCCGGCACAAACCGGCCGGTGTCGGCTCAAAAAGACCCAACTGAAGATGAGCGCCGGGACGGTTCGGTCGCGAAGTTGGCGACAGTGCCGAAGTTTTCATCACCAGGCCGGCGCATCGAGAGACCGGCAGCGTTCCGCGACGCACAACGACCCGCGCCGACAAGTAGAGCCCGGCCATGCGCACGACATTGCGGCGTTTCCCAGCTCGGTGGAGGAATGATTTGCTCACAACGACTTGATCACCGCCTGAACCGCTTCGCTATCGGCGATCAGCTTTGCAGGCGGATCGCTTGCAGCGGATCCCCACAGACCGGATCGAGCTTGAGCAGTGCTGGCGAAATGGCGGCGCCACCCTGATGTAGCGCCATCACATCGCGCAACGTATCGATAACTTGATCGTTTTCGCCTACGCGCAAATAAGTTGCCTTCGCTGAGTCAGATAGCGGGCCACTGTAATTGTCGCGACTCTGCTTTTTATCAGTGCGACGCGGCCTTTCGTCCTTCACGGATAGCTTCCTCCTTGAGTCCCAGTCCGGCGGCGGGAAGCCCGGGGCGAGATGCAGGTGATCGGATCGTCAGGACGTTGCCGCAAGCGGCCTGCATCTGTGAGTGCACTCGGCGTAAATCAGTTGTGCCTTTGCGTCATCCCGCCGCCCTGATATGCGAAGGCGAGAAAGAGAGCAATACATGT
>ERZ1370068.1934-contig-11892_pt1 | contig 69234 bp, 79 predicted proteins | sample MGYA00561227_ERZ1370068 | MGnify/ENA primary metagenome ERZ1370068 (study PRJEB38410, sample SAMEA6850437) | metagenome | study: Metagenomic assessment of the ecological functions of the soil: analysis of the soil microbiota associated with the...
AAGTTACGTATTGCTGGGGGCGAGCGCGGCACGGACGCGCCGAGCTGAGCGCCGGCAGGGCCAGAACCGCCGCAGCGGCGCGCCGGCGCCGAGGTCGCGCGAACTCCGTGATGAGCGCGTTGACCTCGTCGGTGCGCTCGAGCATCAGCATGTGGCCGGCGCCCTTTGAACACTTCGAGGCGTGCGTTCGGGATGAGCTCGGCGATCCGCCGCCCCTGCGCCGCAGCGGGGCGATGACGTCCGCGCTCCTGCTCAGCGACGAGGGTGGGCACCCGGATCCGGGCAGCCCGTCCGGTCATGTCGAGAGCCGACCAGAGCGGTGACTGCCTCCTGGCTCGCCGCCTTCGGGCACGCCGCGATCATCTCCCGCGACGAGCTCGACGTGGCTCCTGGCCTGCGGGTCGCGCCCGAAGCCGACACGGGCGAGGCAAGAAGCCGAGGTTCTGGCTGGGTCATCAGGTCGCCGGCCGAGCGGCCGCCGCCGGTGAGGCGCTCCGAACGTCTTGCGGAGCCAGCTCGCCGTGACAGGTACGTCTTCGCCAAAGATCGACATCAGCACCATGCCGCGCACATGCGCGCTCGGCGGCCTCGTCCGGGTAGTGGGGCGCGAAGGCCTGGGGCGCGATGCCGCCCATCGAGTGGCCCACGAGCACGGCGTCGTGCAGGTCCATGCGCTCGAGCACGGTCCATGTCCTCGGCGAGGTTGCCGATCGAGTGCCCCGATCCCCGCACTCTGAGTCGCCGTGGCCGCGGTGGTCGAGACGCATGCAACGGAACGCGCTGCTCCGGGCAAGGCCTCGAACTGCTTCACCCATACGCGCGACCGAGAGCGTCACGCCGTGTGAGAAGAGGATCGGCGCGCCTCTGCCGCGGCTGATCGTGCGACGCTGCCGCCGTCGTGGCTCGGGGTAGCGGACGGCCTCGTCGAAGCAGCGGGACGAGCTTGCCGGCGTCGGGGTCGGGCCGGCGCCGAACACCTGCCACGACGGCGCTGCGATGGCGTAGGCGGCACCGGCTGCGCCCGCCGCCGCGCCGGCACGCGACACCCGCACTCAGCAGGCGCGTCCGTCCGGACCGCTCGCATGCTCCTCGCGGGCCATCACACGTAGGTCGGGGCGCGCGCAGCCGATGCCGCACACCGATCTCGTACCCGATCGTTCCGAGGCGTTCGGCCCACTCGCCGCTGTGATCTCGGCGTCGCCCGTCGCGGCACCAGCAGCACGACCTCGTCGCCGACCTCCACCGCCGCGCCGCCGACGTCGACCATGAGCTGGTCCATGGTGACGGTGCCGGCCATCGGATGGCGATGACCACCGATGAGCACCTCCTCGCCCGTCGCCGACAGCGGCGCGGCACGCCGTCGGCGTAGCCGACGGGCACGGTTGCCACCGTGCCCCGCGCGGCATCGTGTAGCGCGAACCCGTAGCGAGAGCGTCGGGCGCCCGCCAGGAGCCGCTTCACGTGGGAGACGCGTGCCTTCACCGCCATCGCCGGACGCAACGGCACCGCGCGCCGGCGAGCCCGGGCGCCAGGGGACGCCGTACATGGCGATACCGCAGCGCACGAGGTCGAAGCGGGCGCGTCCGCGAACTCGAGCAGGCGCCGCCGAGTTGGCCGCGTGGCCACGTCGGGCCGCATGCCGCGCGCGACTGCGAGCTCGCCGCAGCACGCTCGTCGAACCGGGCGAGCTGCCTGCGGTGTGTACGGGTTGTCGGGCTCGTCGGCGACGGCCAGAGTGGGTGCAGCACGCCTTCGAGCTCGGAGCTCACGGTCGCGGCCGCGAGGTCGATTGGCCAGCGCCGCCTGCCTCGGGGCGCGCAGCCGACGCGGTGCATGCCGGTGTCGACCTTGGGGTGCACAGGGCAGCCAGCGCCGGGCGCCCGTGTCGGCGACCGGCCTTGGCGAGGCGCGTCGATGCCGGCCGACGCGTGTAGACGACCGGCGTGAGGCCTGGGCGACGATCGCGGTCGCGGCGGCCGCGGCCGGCTCGACAGGCACGAGGATCGGCGCGTCGATGCCGGCCGCGGCGCAGCTCGGCGCCTTCTTCGACGAGCGCACGCCGAGGCCACGTCGCGCCGGCGTCGAGCCGCGGCGCGCCCATCGGCGACGGCGCCGTGGCCCGTAGCCGTCGGCCTTCACACAGCCAGAGGCGCAGCCGGCCGACGATCCAGCGAGCGTGCGGACGTTGTGGCGGAGCGCCGAGGTCGATCTCCGCCCAGACGGGCGCATAGGCTCGCTCACTGCCGTCAGCGTCGGTGCGGGCGATGCACCGGACGATGTCGCCGCGGGCGATGATGCCCGACGAGCTTGCCGTCCGTCGACGACGGGGAGCGGTGATGTCGCGTTCGTTGCATCCCGCTCGCGACGTCCCGGCCGAGGGTGTCGTCCGGCTTCGCGATCGGGAACCCGCGATCGTGACGTCGCAGAGCTGCTCGACGTTGAGCCGGCGCCATGTGCTTGAGCTCGTGCTCGAAGCGGTGCTGCGACGCCGGGGCAGCACGGGAGCTCGGCGCCGAGGAACGTTGAGCCGATCGTGGGCGACGTGGATGTTCGCCTCCGGACGACGATGAGGTCCTCGTCGCGCAGGAGGCCGACGAGGTTGCCGCTCGGCGTCGACGACGGGGGCGGCGCCGATGCTGCTTGCCGGCGAGCAGGTCGGCGGCCTCCGCGATCAGACCGGATGCGGGGCGCAGGGTGACGACGTCGGTCGTCATGACGTCCCGGACGTTGGCGGTCGCCGGGCATCTATTCCTCCAGGCTCTCAGGTTCTCCAGGGAGCCGGTCGGCGCGCGTGGAGAGCGGCGATGAGGTCGCCGGCGACGGGGGCCAGTATGCCCGGCGCGACGTCCGGCGGCCCGCCCATGGGTGTACGCTGGCGGCGGCGGCGCCAGAACGGCGCCGGGCGCACCCGCGGGCCAGGAATGCTCGCCGATGATCGCCGGTGAGCACGTCCGCCACTCCCGGCGGTACCCGGCAGCCACGGCCCGCCTGACGGTGATTGACCGCGGCGGCGGGCGGCGCAGGATCGGCGATCACCGTCGCCCGGGCCCTGCAGCAGCACGACGCGCGCGGGCGACGCCGCGAGGCGCCGCAGGCCGCCGCCGGCGCGGTCGGCGCCGACCGGCTCGCCGGCCGGCGCGCTCGTACTCGCCCGCGTCGTGCGGGGTGAGCACGGTCGGGGCAGCGCCGGGTCGCGGAGCGGCCGCGGCGTCGCCGGCCGAGGGCGGTGGGCCCGTCGGCGTCGAGCACGAGCGGGACGGGGCTGCGCGGCGGACGAGGTCGTACCGGCACGGCGGCGGTCGGTGCAGGTCGTCAGCGCCCGAGCCCGGGGCCGACAGCAACGACGGACGCGGAAGCGGTCGGCCGCGCGTCGAGCGCCGCGGCGGCGGCGGCTGCCGGAGCGCGCCGTCGGCGGTCGCGGGCATGGGCTGCGCTGATCACCTCGGTGCCCGGGCGGGCGGCGGCCAGCGTCGCGCCCGGGACGCCGCACCAGACGGATGCCGGCGCCAGCGCGCATGGCGGCGTGGCTCACGATCGAAGGCGCCCGACGGTCATGCCGCCCCGAGCCGCCGACGACGAGCGCCCCGCTCTGCCACACTTGTGCGGCGTCGGGCCCGCTCGGGGAGCGGGAGGCCGTCCCTCGAGGTCGAGTGCGCGCTGGGAACGAACCCGGAGCTCGGTCGCCGAGGTCGATGCCGATGTCGGCGAACCGTGATCTCGCCGGCGCGGCGAGCGGCCGGGCTCGAACACCAGCCCGGGCTTGCGGGGCCGCGAACGTCACCGTGTGCGATCCTGCGCACGGCTCGGCCGTGCGACCGCCGCCGGTCGCGCCGTCGCACGCCCGACGGGATGTCGACCGGCGACGCACCGGAGCCGCCGGCCGCGTCGACGGTCGTCGGCGCACCCAGCGCCGCGTCGCCTTCGAGCGCCCGCGGAACCCGGTGCCGAACATCGCGTCGACGAACGACGTCGGCGCGCGAGCGCACGCGGTCGACACCGGGCTGTCGACTGCCGCCGCGTCGAGTCGACACGTCGACCCGCCACGCCCCAGCTCGCTCAGTGCCGCGGGCGACCAGTCCGTCGCCGCCGTTGTTGCCCTTGCCGCACACGACGACGCGCGCGCCGCCCGTACAGTACCGCCCAGCCGGCGCCGGACCGCCCATGCGCACGGCGCGCCCGGCCCGCTCCATCGAGCACGTCGACCGGTGTGCCGGCCGCGATCGTGCGCCGGTCGGCCGTCGCCCATCTCGGCTCGGGAGTCAGGATCAGGCTGCCGCATGCCGCCTCAGCTCCACGGCGATGGCACACGGCCATCGCCGTGCGTGTCCGGTGTGGCGTGAGCGACAAGGTGCCACGCGGTGACGCCGCGCTCGCCGGCGAGCTCGCGCGCCCGGCCGTGCAGCGCGAGCGACGGGCGCGCCGCTCTGGCGCGGACGACCTCGACGTCGCGCAGCTCGAACGTCCACAGTCCGACGCCCGAGCGCCTTCATCACCGCCTCCTTCGCCGCAGCGGCGCCGCGAGGCTCTTGGACGGGATCGTGCTGGCTGGAGGCGTACTCGCTCGTCGTCGCTGAACAGCCGCTCGGCGAGCGCGCTCGTCCGCTGCATCGCGAGAGCCGGAACCGGTGCGACCTCGACCAGGTCGGTGCCGATGCCCGACGACGCTCACGGACGGCGCCAGCGGCTCGGCCATCACGTAGACCGGCTCGGTGAGCAGGTCGACGAGGTCGAGGTCGGCCGAGCAGCGCGTCGTCGAACGCCGGCTCGGTCTCGGTGACGGCGTCCTTCAGCGCGGCGTAGCGGCCCTGGTAGCCCTGGAGCACGCGCTGCGCGCGACGCCGGCAGGCGAGCCGGTCGCTGAAGTCGACGTGCAGCAGCGTGAGCCCGTCGCCTGGTTGCCCTTGACCTCGGGCACGATCACGACGTGCGGCCGTCGCGGCGACCCTGTCGCGACGCGTGACCTCGCGCTCGGCGGCGACGCGGTGCTTCGTGCCGCGTGAGCAGCGGGTCGCGTCTCGGTGCGCGACGGCATGCCGACGCGACGCCGCCGCTGGTCGACGACGTGGATCGTCGCGCCGTCGTCGCCGTCGACGTCGCCCTCGATGCGGTAGCGCGTGAACCCGGTGACCCGCTCGACCGCGGGGTCGAGCGTCGACGAGCGTGCGCAGCGCGCGGTAGCTGAGGCCGTCGCGCGGCGCGCCGGCGGCGAGCACCGCGCTGCACGAGCGGCACCTGCGAGCAGCGTCTCGTCGGAGCGGGAGATGCCGACGGTGACCGTCTTGGCCTGGTGCTTGATGGCGTCGACCGGGCGGGTGAGCTCCTCGATCGCCCGCGGTGAGCGCGGCGGTGAGGTCCTCGACGACGGCGCTCGGCGTGCCGACCTTGCCGTGCTCGACCTGGTACGCGTCGAGCGGCGCGACGCCGGTCGCGTAGCGGAGCAGCGACGCGAGCCGCACCGCGGTGCTGGCCTCGAGGTGGCCGTCGTAGCGCCCGGTGCGCAGGCCGTCGAAGAACGCGCCGCGCGGCGGCTCGAGCCGCTGGCGCCAGCCGCGCAGAGCAGCGTCGCCGTCGGTCAGCCGCGTCGGCGACGGCTGCCTCGATCGCGCGCGCGGCCTCGCGCAGCGGGCGGCCGAGCGCGTCGATCGGCGAGCGCCGCCTCGTAGCCGAACAGGTGGCCGGCCATCGTCGACGAGCACGAACGCCGAGCGTCGGGTGCGACGGCGGGCACCGAGATCACCTCGAGCGCGGCACCGAAGCGCGTCCTCGCCCTCGGTCGGCGATCACGATCGGCGCGGCCTTGTGCGCCCGGTAGATCGCGACCTCCTTGGCGACGTCGTCGGCGTTCGAGCCCGACGAGGCCGGCCGCGCACACGAGGATCAGCGGCTCGGAGGACAGGTCGATGTGCTTCTTGTCCTCGGTGACGTCGCAGGCGATCGACTTGTAGCAGAGCTCGGAGAGCTTGATGCGCAGCTCGTCGGCGGCGATCCGGTTGGCGCCGTTGCCGACGACCGCCCAGTAGCGCCGCGACGGCGCGCAGCGCTGCGGCGGCGTCGGCGATCGCCGGCGCTGCGGCCAGCACCGTCGCGCATCGCGTCGGGCAGCGTCGCAGCGCCGGCAGCAGCTGCGTCGCGCGTCGCTCGTGCCGCGGCGCCGACGCTCGGCCGATCGCGCAGCGCGAGCAGGCAGCCCGGCCGCGACCTGGGCGTAGAAGGCCTTGGTCGACGCCACGCTCATCTCGACGTCGCGCCCGTCGGAGGTGTAGAGCACGCCGTCGGCCTTGTCGACGAGGTCGCTGTTGCGCCGGTTCACGATCGCGACGACGGCTGCGCCGCGCCGCGCACGAGGTCGACGGTGCGGTTGGTGTCGGTCGTGGTGCCGCTCTGGCTGATGGCGACGACGAGCGTGTCGCTCATGTCGTCGACGCAGCGCCGAAGCCCGGAGAGCTCGGTGGCCGGCATCGCCTCGACGGCAGCCGGTCGCGCCGGCCAGCGCGCGCGAGCGCGGCGGCGAGGCTCTGCCCGGCGACGGCCGCGGTGCCCTGACCGATCACGATGACGCGCCGGATCGTGCCGTCGCCGCAGGCGCGCCGCAGCGTCGTCGGGCAGCGTCGTCGGCGCCGAGCGTCGACGCGCGAGCCGGCCGTCGTCGCTCGACGATCTTGCCCCGCAGCGTCTTGCGGAACGACGCCGGCGCCTCCGAGATCTCCTTCGAGCAGGAAGTGCGGGAAGTCGCCGCGGTCGATGTCGCGCGTCGTGATCTGCGGCGGTCGCAGCTCGTCGTCGCGTCACCGGCAGCGCGCGTGCCGTCGTAGGCGAAGCGCGCGGATGCCGTCGAGCGTCGCCGGCGTGCGCCGGCGTCGAGCACCACGATCTGACCCCGGCTGGCCGCCGGGTCGCTCGTGCCGGCGGCGTCTCGCCGTCGATGCCGCAGGTAGGTGCGACGTCTCCTCGACGAGCCCGTACGGCTCGCTGGCGACGACGAACGCGTCCTCGGCCAGGCCCGACGTAGAGCGCCTGGCCGCTGCCGCGCAGCGCGCAGGCACAGCTGTCCGGGCCGCGTCGCGCGGCGCCGCGCCGATCGCCACCGAGCCCTCGAGCGCGGCGACGGTCGCGCGGAACGCCTCGGTCGGCGTCGTCGCCGGCCGCGAGGCGGCGCGAGACGAGCGTCGGGATGACCTTGGCGTCGGTCGTGATCTCGGCCGGCGACGCGAGCCGTCCGTGCGCCTCGAGGTCGGCGTAGTTGTCGACGTCGCCGTTGAGCGCGCCGATCGACGTACGGGCCGCGTCGGCGCCGCTCGACCTCCTCCTGGTTGAGCGGGTGCGCGTTCGGCTCGGAGATGATGCCGACGCTCGCCCACCGGTGTGGCCGAGCACGGCGCTCGGCGGTCGTCGGCGAGCGCAGCCGGTGCAGCGAGCTCGTCGTCGCGGATCGCCGCCGCAGCGCACGCCGTGTTGTCGCCGAAGCTCGCCGATCTCGCGCGCCGCCTTGTACGCGAACGCACAGCAGGCCGCCGGCGCGGCACCGCCCGCGAGCGCGAACAACGGGTCGCGCCGCTCGTGCGAGCAGCGCGCGACGGCGGGAGCGTCCAGATCGAGGCCGTGGCGACGGACGGCGAGGTGGAGGCCGGCGGAGTCGCGTCCCGGAATCGACGGTCCAGGGCCACACACCCTGGACCGACATGAACGCTTCTGATCGCGGGTGCGAGATCAGAGCCACAGAGATCGGCGACGGCGCGGTGCGCAGCCGGTCGGCCGACCGCCCACACTGCGCCCCTGAGCCGCACGAGGGCCAAGTTCACACCTGAGCTGACGGTCGACAGGTCGGCCGTTAGCGTCGAGCGCCGCCTCCACGCGGTCGGTCGCGAGCTGCAGCTGCTCGACGTGGTGCTCGACGCGACGAACAGGGCCCGTCGCTGAGGAGGCCTCGCCTTCGGGCGAGCCCTTCAGAGCGTATCGACACCATTTCCACCGGGCGGCGACGCGCGTGACTCTGGTCGCCCGCCGACCGTGCCGACGGTCGCGAGGGTCGCGATGGCCTGCTCGAGCTCGCCGAGGAGGTGGCGCCGTCCGGCGACATCCGGCCGCTCGGCTGCCGCAGGACGGCCAGTTCACGATGCCGCGCACGCATAAGAAACCCCAGGTTAGGGGCCTGCGGTAACCACAGCGTTCCGGGCTGCGAACTACACGGAGTGGAACATCGAGGAAAGGGAGACGGAGTGAGCGCGAACGGACAGGGTCCGTCAGGGCTGGGCTACGAGGCATTCGGCAAGCGGCGACATGGACACCCTGCGGTCGATCGCGACCGCCGACGTCGTTCAGAGCGTCCCGGGCAAAGAGCCAGACCGCGCGGCGACCACAAGGGCATCGACGGCGTGCTGGGGCATTACGCCCAGCTCTTCGAGCTGAGTGGCGGGACGCTCTCGGTGCAGCTCGAGTAGCAACGAGGGTCGAGGGCGACATGGTCGTGAAGCACCCACCACGCCACGGCACAGGGCGAGTGGCAGGTCGTGGGACACGAAGGAGAACATCACGTTCTCGTTCACCGGCGAGAAGATCGCCCAGCCCGACGAAGCGCCGACCGACCTCGCGGGCTTCGACGCTCTCTGGGCTTAGCCGGTCGTAAGACCGAACGAGCTCCGCAGGCGCGGCCTGACGGCGGCGGCCAAACGGGTCGCCGCCGTCTCCGCCTCGCTCGGTGGTCGGCGCCTCGACCATCACCCGGACGACAGGCCCAGCGCCCGACGGTCGCACGAGTACCCGCCGTCGGCGCCGAGCTCCTGCTCGACGGTCCCCGAGCTCGGCGCGGAAGGCGCCGTCGTCCTCCAAGCCGGCCCTGCTCGCTGACCTGCATCGCTCCGGAGTCACCTGGGTGGAGCGGCTCGACGGCGGCGCAAGCCCGACAGCGGCAGTCCGCGGCGCGCCATCACGTCGGAGCAGCAACATGCCGGTGAGCGTGCCGGTCGCCGGTCGCGGCGAGCTCGGTCACGATCATGCGCCCGGACTGCTCGCCGCCGAGCCGACAAGCACGCTTCCTCGAGAACGGCGAGCACGTTGCGGTCGCCGACCGGCGTGCTCGACGACGCTCGATGCCGTGCGCGCTCCAGCGCGCGCCGCAGACCGAGGTTCGACATCACCGTCGCGACCACGGCGTCGCCGCGCGAGCTCGCCGCGGTCGTGCAGGTCGAGCGCGATCGATCGCCAGCATCTGGTCGCCGTCGACGAGCGTCGCCGCGCTCGTCCGCCGCGATCACGCGGTCGGCGTCGCCGTCGAGCGCAAGACCGGCGTCGGCGCCGACGACGACCGCCTCGCCGGAGCTCCTCCGGGTCGGTCGATCCGCAGCCGGCGTTGATGTTGCGTGCCGTCGGGCTCGGCGTTGAGCATCGACGTCGACGCCCAGCGCCCGCAGGCGCCGCACGCGCGAGCGACTCGAAGCGGCGCCGTTGGCGCAGTCGACGACGACCTGGATGCCCGTCGAGACGGCGGCCTTCGAGTCGCGTCGACGAGGTGGGCGATGTACGTCGAGCGGCGGTCGCTCGACCGGTCGCGCGTCCACGCCCACGCCGGGCGCGTCGGGCCCGTCGCTGGCGCCCGGCCGAGCGATGCGCGCAGCTCGACTCGACGCTGCTCAGGTCGTGCCGGCGATCTTGCGCCCGCCGCGGGCGAACAGCTTCACGCCGTTGTCGGCGTACGGGTTGTGGCTGGCCGAGATCACCGCCCGCGGCGCGCCGCACAGCCGCGCGAGGTACGCGACGCCGGGCGTCGGGAGCACGCCGAGCGACGGCGTCCGCGCCTCTCCGCGCACAGGCCGGCGACGAGCGCGGCCTCGAGCATCGGCCCGACGCGACGCGTGTCGCGCCCGACGACGAACGGCTGCGTCGGCGCCCAGCACGCGCGCGGCGGCGCGACCGAGCGCGGTCGACGAGCTCGAGGTGAGCTCGCGTTCGCGACGCCGCGCACGCCGTCGGTGCCGAAGCGCAACGTCATCGGCGCCATGCCAGCGGCCCAGGCCGTCAGCGCTTCGAGTACTGCGGCGCCTTGCGGGCCTTCTTGAGGCCGTACTTGCGGCGCTCCTTCTCGCGTGCGTCGCGCGTGAGCAGCCCGGCCTTCTTCAGCGCCGGGCGCAGCTCGTCGTCGAGCGCGATCGAGCGCCCGGCGATGCCGAGGCGGAGCGCACCGGCCTGGCCGCTCACGCCACCGCCGTCGAGCGTGCGCGTCGACGTCGTAGACGTCGGCGGTCTGCGTGAGCCGCAGCGGCTCCGTCGCGACGACCCGGTGCGTGAGGATCGGGAAGTACTGCTCGAACGCGACGGCCGTTGACCGTGATCGACGCCGGTGCCGGGGCGCAGCCGCACGCGCGCGACCGCCTCCTTGCGCCGACCGGTGCGTCTGGATGAGGGGCTTGGTCACGAGCGTCACCTCCGGCGAGCGGTCTGCGCGCAGCGGGCGGCGACCGGCTGCTGGGCCGCGTGCGGGTGGGTGGGGCCGGCGTAGACCTGCAGCTTCCGCAGCATCTGCCGGCCGAGCGCGGCCCTTCGGCAGCATGCCCTGCACCGCCAGGCGCACGACCCTCTCGGGGTTGCGCGCGAGCAGGTGCTCGAGCGACTCGGAGCGTGATGCCGCCCGGGTACCCGGAGTGCCGGTGGTAGCAGCTTGTCGTCGGCCTTGCGCGGCGCGACGTCGAGCTTCGGCGCGTTGACGACGATCACGTGGTCGCCGACGTCGACGTGCGGCGCCCAGATCGGCTTGTGCTTGCCGCGCAGCAGCGTCGGCGACCTCGGTCGGCAGCCGGCCGAGCACGGCGCCGTCGGCGTCGATGACGTGCCAGCGCGCGCGTGATGTCGGCTGGGCTTGGGGCGTGAATGTATCGCACAGGAAAGAACGAGGTTACTCCGATCCGACGGCTCGACCGAGACAATCGGGCCGGAGCCGAGCGTAGCCTGCCGCGCCGTAGACGGCCATCGACCGCACCGGTCGCCACGTGCCACGAGGTCACCGCCGAGCGCCGCGTCGGCGACGCCGAGCGGTGCCGCGTCGAAGATCCGGTGCTCGACTCCGCGCGCTCGACGCCCATCGTCGACATGGTGCCGCCCGCACGCGACGCGACGCTACGAGGCGCTCGCGCGCCGGCGGCCGGGTCACGCTTCCGGCGCACCGAGTAGGCGGCGCTACGAGCAGATGGCGCAGCGAGGGCGCCGACCCCCTCGCCGACCAGTCGACGGACACGTTCGTCGGCCTCGACGCCGAGCTGCGCGCCTGCACTCCCGCCCGCACGGCGCAACGCGTACCCGTTCGCGTACGAGCAGGTCGCGCAGCTCTTCGACCACCCGGCGGCGCCCGACCTGTGCGTGATCCACTCCGCCGCGCACAACTGGGAGGACCAGGGCGGCCATCGCGGCGAGCACGGCTCGCTCGGCGTCGTGCAGGCGCGCGCGCCGTTCGTCGATCGCGCGGCAAGGGCGTGCGCGCCGACGGCGTCGGTCCCGCGCGCCGGCCGACTGGTCGACGTCGCGCCGACGATCGCCGCGCTGCTCGGCTGCGCCCCGCCGACGACGGCACGTACGTCGCGGCCAGGACGGCGAGGTCGCGCGACGACGTGCTCGACCTCGCCGGCAGGCGGCCGCGCACGTCGTCGGGTTCCTGTTCGACGGCACGAACCCGAACGTGCTCTACGACGATGGCCGCCGCGCGGCGAGGCGCCGAACGTCGCCCGCCTCATCGACATGGGCACGCGCCTACGAGCACGGCGCGATGGCGGCGCTGCCCACGGTCACGCTCGCGAACCACACGTCGATCCTCACCGGCGCCTCCCGGCCACCACGGCATCCTCAACAACGCGTGGTACGACCGCGCACGCGGCGAGCAGATCATCACCAACTCGCACGGCCACGTGGCCGTCGGCGATGGAGCACCTCACCGCCGGCGTCGAGTCGATCCACGACGCGGTGCACCGCACATGGCCGGACGCGTTCACCGCGTCGGTCAACGAGCCGTGCGACATCGGCGCCGACTACTCGACCTTCGACTTCTTCCGCCGCGGCGAGGTGCCGCCGATCCCGAGACGCCCGACGGCCTGCCGCACACGACCGAGCGCTTCGTGCGCCCGTCGAAGGACTACTCAGTGGTCGTCGATCGTCGACCACATGGGCATCGAGCCAGGCGCGCGGCATCTGGCGCGGCCACTACCGCGACGTCGAGCTACCCGATGCCCCGGTTCATGTGGGTGCAACTTCACGCTCACCGACTCGGCGTTCCACGAGGGTGGGCCGCACTCGGAGATCGCGGCGGCGTCGGTGCGCGACAGCGACGCCCGCGCTCGGCGACGGTGCTCGGCGGCGGTCGAGCAGCGCGGCGTGCTCGACGACACGCGCCTTCGTGCTCGTCGCCGACCACGGCATGGAGGAGAACGACCCGCGGTGCCGGGCGACTGGGACGTCGCCGCTGCGCGAGGCGGGCGTGCAGTTCCGCGACGAGGGCTACAGCTTCCTCTACCTCGGCGAGCAGTTCGAGCGCGAGCTTCAGACGACGCCTGCGAGCTAGCCGACGCCGACGAGCTTGCCGACGAGGAACGTGGCGGTGGCGACGAGCGCGCTGATGGCGGCCATGCGCAACCCGGAGCGGCCGGCGTGGCGTCCGGTGAACACCGAGACTCGCACCCACGCCGAACAGCGCCAGCAGATCGACAGCACCGCCGAGACGACGACGGCGGCGAGTCCCGCTCGCCGAAGAAGAACGGCACGACGGGCAGGAACGCGCCGACCGCGAACGCGGCGAACGACGATCCTGCCGCGCACTCCACGGCGAGCGCGAGCGTGCGGGGTCGAGGCCGAGCTCCCTCGCGCCAGCGTGTCGAGCGCGACGTCGTCGGCCTGGCCATGATGTTGTCGACGAGCGCGCTTTGCCTCGGCCGGGTCGACTCCCCTGGCCCGGTAGATCAGCTCGAGCTCCTCGCGCCTCCTCCTCGGGGAACGCCGCGCAGCTCCTGCTCCTCGATGCGCAGCTCGTTCTCGTACAGCCTCGCGCTGCGACCGGATCGAGATCCACTCGCCTGACGCCATCGAGAACGCGCCGGCGACGAGCCCGGCGACGCCGGCGAGCAGCACGATCGGCCGTTGCTGCTCGTGCCGCCGGCGACGCCCATGACCAGCGAGAAGTTCGACACCAGGCCGTCGTTCACGCCGAAGACCGCCGGCCCGCAGCGCGCCGCCGATCCCGGCCCGGTGCCGCCCTTCCGGCGCCGCGATGCGCCGCTCGGGTTCCCGCCGCCGCATGGCGGCGACGACCTTGCCGTGCATCGCCTCCTGCGCCGCCATCGCCGCCGTGCGCGCCGCCACTGTCCGGTACTTGTCGGCGTCGGCCGCCTCCGGCCGCAGCATCGATCGGGAAGGACCGCCCGGTGCCGAGCAAGCGCCGGCCAGCCGGCGCAGCACCCGGATGCGGAACGGGAGTCGGGGCGTCTTGAGGTCCGTGACGCCCGTGTCTTGGCGCATCCGCTCGGCCCAGTGCGCCGTGCCGCTCCTCCGCCTCGGCCAGCGTGAGGAAGATCGGGCGGCGATGCTCGTCGGCGTGCTCGGCGAGCGCCCGGCAGAGCGCGGCGCCGCCGAGCTCGTCGACGCGCACATCCGCGGTACTTGGCGACCGATCGCTCGCCCGCGCCTCGCCATGGAGGAACGGTACCGCCGCGCCAGTGCCGGGACCGAGGAAGCTACGTAGTAGCCGACCTCCCAGAGGCACAGTCCCTCGGGCGGCGCGGGCTGGCCGGCGTGGGCGCGGTTGCCGGAGCGGAGGATGCCCATGAGGTCACCGGGGTGCGTCTTGCTCCGTCCCGACGTCGACGAGCGTGCCCGACGATCGAGACGCACCATCTGCCAGCAGAACGCGGTCGCGCGTGATGTCGTAGCGCAGCACGCCGTCGCCGAGATCGTGCCAGCGCCGACTCGAGCACGCCGCTGGTCGTCGAGCCCTCCGGCCCCTGGCGGCAGAAGGCGGCGAAGTCGTGCTCGCCGACGAACGGGTCGGCGCCGAGCCGCAGCAGCGCGCAGCGTCGAGCGGCGCGGGCACCCACCACGCATACGCGGGCGAGGAACGGGTCGGTCACGGGCGGTTCACGACCGTGTAGCGGTAGGTGCGCGCCACGCCGAGCGCCGGGCGTCGAAGTCCGGCGTCGACGACGTCGGCGGGCGCACCACCACCTCGGGCGCCGAGGGCCGCGTTCACGGCGCGACTGCAACCGCGCACGGGTCGACGCCGGACGCGGCGTCGAAGCTCGCCAACCTCGACCCCACGCGTACGTCGCCGGCGTCGGTGCGCCCCGCGCACGTCAGGTGCTCCGGCGGGTGGCGGAGGAACCGCTCGCGAGCGCTCGCGTGAGCACGCCCTCGACGCGTGCGCTGGCCCGCGCTGCGTCGGCGCAGCCGTGGAAGCCGGTGCCGTCGTACGCTGACGACGAGCTTCACCCGGCGCCAGGGTCCTCACGCAGATCGCGAGCTTCCGCGAGACGACCTGCTGGCGGAGCGCAAGCGCTGCTTGCGCGAAGAGGATCAGACCAGCTCGACGCGCCATGGGCGCGGCGTCGCCGGCGCGGGGCCGAGCTTGAGGATCCGCAGGTAGCCGCCGTTGCGGTCGGCGTAGCGCGGGCGCGATCTCGGCGAACAGCTTGTGCGTCGCGTGCTTGTCGTGGATGCGTCGCGACGACCTGGCGCTGCTCGTGCACGCCGCCCTTCTTCGCCTTGGTGATGAGCTTCTCCGCGTACGGGCGCAGCGCCTTGGCCTTGGCCTCGGTGGTGGTGATCGCGCTCGCCTCGAACAGGCTCGCGGCGAGGTTCGCCAGCATGCAGCTGCTGGTGCGCGGGGTCCCGACCGAAGCGCGGCCCTTCTTCGGAGCGGGCATGGTCGGCTCACTTCCCTTCACCCGCAGCGAGAGGCCGCGCTCGTCGAGCTTCTGCATGCACCTCTTCGAGCGACTTCGAACCGAAGTTCGTGATGCGCGAGCAGGTCGTCCTCGGTCTTCTGCACCAGCTGGCCGATCGTGTCGACCCGCGCCCGCTTGAGGCAGTTGCGCGGCCGCTCGGACAGGTCGAGCTCCTCGATCGGCAGCTCGAGGTCGGGCGACGTCGGCGTGATCGGCGACGACCTCACCGAGCTCGAGGCCCGCGGCTCGTCGGACAGGTCGGCGACGAGGCTCGACCAGGTTGCGCAGCGTGTCGCCGGCCGACGCCAGCGCGTCGCGCGGCGTGATCGAACCGTCGGTCTCGATCTCGAGCGCTGAGCTTGTCGTAGTTGGTGGCCTGCTCGACGCGGGTCGGCTCGATCGCAGAACGCGACCCGGCGCACCGGCGAGAAGATCGCGTCGACCGGGATCACGCCGATCGTCGCCGTGCGCTTGTTGCGCTCGGCCGACAGGTAGCCGCGGCCCTGCTCGACGGTGAGGTCGAGCGCGAGGCGGCCCGCTGGCGTTCACGCGTCGCGATGTGCAGCTCGGGGTTGAGGATCTCGACGTCGGCGGTGGTCTGGATGTCGCCGGCGGTGCACGTCGCCCGGGCCGCGCTTGTCGAGGCGCAGCGTGACCGGCTCGTCGGACGTGCACCGTGAGCACGAGGTCCTTGAGGTTCAGGATGATGTCGGTGACGTCTTCCTTCACACCCGGGATGACGTCGAACTCGTGCAGCGCGTCGTCGAAGCGCACCTGGGTGACGGCGGCGCCGGGGATCGACGACAGCAGCGTGCGGCGCAGGCTGTTGCCGAGGGTGTGGCCGAAGCCGGGCTCGAGCGGCGAGATGGTGAACGCGCTGGAGGTTGCCCTCGGCCTCGCCGGCTTCGACTTCGGGACGCTGGATGATCAGCATGGAGTCTCACTCGTGTCTGGGAGGTGCGCGTGGCGGGAAGTCGGGGGCTACTTGGAGTAGAGCTCGACGATGAGCTGCTCGCGCACCGGCACGTCGATCTGCTCGCGCAGCGGGAGGTCGCGCACGGTCGCCTTGAGGTCGCCGGCGCTCGACCTCGAGCCACTGCGGGACGGCGCGGTCGATGCGTGTCGAGGTTGTGGCGGACGACGATCATCTTGCTGCGGCCTTGTCGCGCAGCTCGACGACGTCGCCCTTGCGCACCGTGTACGACGGGATCGTCACCCGCTTGCCGTTCACGGTGACGTGACCGTGGCGCACGAACTGGCGAGCCTGGTTGCGGCTCGGCGCGAAGCCGGCGCGGAACACGACGTTGTCGAGCCGCAGCTCGAGCAGCCGCAGCAGGTTCTCGCCGGTGATGCCCGGCGCCTGTTGGCCTCGTCGTAGATCGTGCTGAACTGCTTCTCGAGCAGGCCGTAGATGCGGCGCGCCTTCTGCTTCTCACGCAGCTGGAGCAGGTACTCGCTTCGCGGATGCGACCGCGACCGTGCTGGCCGGGCGGGTACGGCTTGCGCTCGATCGGGCACTTCATCGTGTCGCACTTGGTGCCCTTGAGGAACAGCTTCATGCGCTCGCGCCGGCAGAGCCGGCAGACGGGCCGGTGTAACGCGCCATCAGACCCTCCGCCGCTTCGGCGGGCGGCAGCCGTTGTGCGGGATCGGGCGTGACGTCCTTGATGCCGACGACTTCGATGCCCGCGTTCTGGATCGAGCGGATGGCGGTCTCGCGACCGGAGCCCGGGGCCCTTCACCACCACGTCGACCTTGCGCACGCCGTGCTCCATCGCGCCGCGCCGCGGTCTCGGCCGCGAGCTGCGCGGCGAACGGCGTGCTCTTGCGGGAGCCCTTGAAGCCGACGTTGCCCGACGACGCCCACGCGATGCACGTTGCCCTGCTGGTCGGTGATCGTGATGATCGTGTTGTTGAACGACGACTTGATGTGCGCGACGCCGTACGCGACGTTCTTGCGCTCGTTGCGCTTCGGTCGGCGTCCGCCGGCCGGCAGGCTTCGCCATGTCGCTCCGTTGTACTTCCTGCGGGCCCGCTTCTTGCCCGGCGACCGTCTTCTTCGGACCCTTGCGGGTGCGGGCGTTGGTGCGGGTGCGCTGACCGTGGACGGGCAGGCCTCGCGCGGTGCCGCAGGCCCTCGTAGCTGCCGATCTCCATCTTGCGCTTGATGTCCTGCGGCGATCTCGCGGCGCAGGTCACCCTCGACCTTCAGCGTTCTGGTCGATGTAGGTGCGCAGCTGGCGACCTCCTCGTCGGTCAGGTCGCGCACCCGCGTGTCGCGCGAGATGCTCGGTCGCCATCGCAGACCTGCTGCGCGGTCGTGCGACCGACGCCGAAGATGTAGGTGAGCGAGATCTCGAGCCGCTTCTCGCGGGGATGTCGACACCGGCGATACGAGCCATCGCGTGTCTCCTCAGCCCTGACGCTGCTTGTGGCGCGGGTTCGGTGCAGATGACCCGCACGGCGCCGTGGCGGCGGATCACCTTGCACTTCTCGCACATCTTCTTGACCGACGGGCGGACCTTCATCGGCTGTTCCTGCGTCTCGTCTACTTGTAGCGGTAGGTGATGCGGCCGCGGCTGAGGTCGTACGGGCGTGAGCTCGACCTGCACCCGGTCGCCCGGGAGGATCCGGATGTAGTGCATCCGCATCTTCCCGGAGATGTGCGCCAGCACCTTGTGCCCGTTCTCGAGCTCGACCCGGAACATGGCGTTCGGCAACGGCTCGACGACCGTTCCCTCGACCAGGATCGTGTCGTCCTTTGGGCTTGGCCAGAACGCGTCACCACCTCGAGACTCGGGCGCGCTCGGGCGCGCAAACGAGCGACGCGACCACTGGGAGCCGACTGAACGGTACACGACGCCCGACCCTGAGAATTCGGCCTCGGCCCGCGGCGCAACCCGTGAAGCTCGCCGGCGCGCTGTCAGGCGTCATCAGGAGCGGTCAGGACCTCGGGGCCGTCGTCGGTGACCGCGACCGTGTGCTCGAAGTGGGCCGACCGGCGCCGTCGCGCGGTGACGACGGTCCAGCCGTCGGCCAGCACGCTCGGTCGTCGCGGCTCCCGGCGTTCACCATCGGCTCGATGGCGAGCACCATGCCCTCCTTGCAGCTTGCAGCCCGCGGCCCGGCCGGTCCGTAGTTCGGGACCTGCGGGCTCCTCGTGCATGGCGGTGCCGATCCCGTGGCCGACGTACTCCCGCACGACGGTGAACCCGGCCGCTCGGCGACACCCTCGACCGCGGCGCCGATGTCGCCCAGCCGGTTGCCCGACCGCGACCTGCTCGATCGCGGCCTCGAGCGAGGCGCGGGTGACGTCGAGCAGCCGCTGCGACTCGTCGTCGATCGTCGCCGACCGGGACGGTGATCGCGGCGTCGGCGTGCCAGCCCTCGATGATCGCCCCGCAGTCGATCGAGACGATGTCGCCGTCGTCGAGCACGACGGTCGCTCGGGGATGCCGTGCACGATCACCTCGTTCGGCGAGATGCAGCACGACCGCCGGGAACGCCGTGGTAGCCCAGGAAGTTCGAGCGGGCGCCCGCGGCGGTCGAGCACCTCGCGGGCGGCGCGCGTCGAGGTCGGCGGTCAGTCGCGCCCGGCTTGGCGCGCGGCATGCACGACCTCGTGCATCTCGGCGACGACCCTGCCCGGCGCGCCGCATGAGCGCGATCTGGTCGCGGGTCTTGCGGGTGATCACTGCGTCTCGGCAGCGGCAGTGCCGTCGATCGACCTCGTCACGAGGCGCTCGAACACGTCGTCGCCGTCGCCGACTCCGTCGACCATCGACGAGCTTCCCGACCGTTGCGGTAGTAGTCGATGATCGGGACGCGTCTGCCTCTCGTAGAGCTCGAGCCGGCGCGTCGATCGCCTCCTCGGTGTCGTCGTCGCGCTGCACGACCGTGCCGCCGCACGTGTCGCAGGTCCAGTCGATCCGTCGGCGGCAGGTTCACGTGGTACGCGCGCTGGCAGTTCTCGCACACCCGGCGCCCGGCGATGCGGTCGAGCACGATCTCGGTGGGCACGTCGAGGTTGATCACGAGGTCGAGCGGCGTGTCCGTCGAGCACGCGCGTCGAGCTCCTCGCGCCTGCTGCAGCGTGCGGGAAGCCGTCGAGCACGAAGCCGTCGTCGAGCGGACCGCCTCGGCGCGAGGCGCTCCTCGACGACCCGAGCGACGATCTCGTCGGGCACGAGCTCGCCCGCGGTCCATGTACGCGCTTGGCCTCGAGACCGAGCGCGCGTGCCTCGGCCACGGCGGCGGCCGGAACATGTCGCCGGTCGAGAGGTGCGCGACGCCGTAGTGCTCGCGAGGCGCGCGGCTTGCGTGCCCTTCCCGGCGCCCTGCTTGCCGAGCAGCACGAGGCGGGGACCTCGCGATGGCGCATCGCGCTCAGGCGCAGGAAGCCCTCGTAGTTGCGCATCATCAGCTGGCTGTCGATCTGCTTCATCGTCTCGAGCGCGACGCCCACGGTGATCAGCAGCGCACGTGCCGCCGAACGGGAACTGGCTGATGTCCCAGAACGCGAACACGAGCAACGGCGACGTAGCGCGATCGTGCGCAAGGAACAGCGACGCCGGGCAGCGTGATGCGGTTCAGCACCTTCGCGAGGTAGCGCTCGGTCGGCGGCCCCGGCCGGATGCCGGGGATGAACCCGCCCTGCTTGCGGATGATGTCGGCCTGCTGCTGCGGGGTTGAACGCGATCGCCGTGTAGAAGTACGCGAAGAAGATGATCAGCAGCGTGTAGAGGCCGATGTAGAACCAGCTCGTGGTTGCTGCACGAGGTTGTCGTTGATCGAACTCCTGCAGCCCTGTCCCACGGCGAGCGCGGTCGCGATCAGCGCCGGGAACGACGAGGATCGAGCTGGCGAAGATCACCGGGATCACGCCCGACTGGTTGACCTTCAGCGGGATGTAGGTGCTCTGGCCGCCGTACATGCGGCGGCCGACGACACGTTTGGCGAACTGCACGGGTATTCGGCGCTGCCCCGACTCGACGAACACGATCGCCGACGATCATCGCGATGCCGATGCCGATGATCGTGAAGAACTGGAACTTGCTGCCCTCGCTGCAGATCGCCGACGCCCTGGGCGGGCAGGCGCGAGACCACCGACGCGAAGATCAGGATCGACATGCCGTTGCCGATGCCCGCTGCGTGATGAGCTCGGCCGAGCCACATGACCAGGCGCGGTGCCGGCCGTCCAGGTGAGCACGATGAGCGGCGCGCCGCGGCGTGTGAAGTCGGGGATCAGGTCGCGGCCCTGGAAGCCGGCGAACCCGAGCAGGCCGCTCGCTGCCCTGGTGCAGGGCGAACACGAACGCCGGTCGACTGCATGAGCGCGAGGCCGACGGTGAGGTAGCGGGTCCACTGGGTGATCTTCTTCTGCCCGACCTGGCCCTCGTTGCTGCCACTGCTCGAGCTTCGGGATCACGACGCCCGAGCAGCTGCATGATGATCGACGCCGTGATGTACGGCATGATCCCGAGGAAGAAGATCGCGACGTTCGTGATGCGCGCCGCCGGAGAACAGGTCGAGGAAGCCCGACGACGCCCGCTGTTGTCGGACTGCTTCTGGAGGTCCTTGATCGCTGAAGTCGACGTACGGGACCGGCAGGTGGGCGCCGAGCCGGTAGATCCGCGATGATGACAGATCGTGAAGAGGATCTTGTTCCGCAGGTCGGGCACCCGGAACATGTTCCGCAGGCGGGAGAGACATGGGGGACGCGACCTCCTCGTCGGCGGGATCGGCGAGCTTATCGGTTGGTGAGGGCGTTCCCTCGGGCGGTGGGACGCCGGTCGCCGCACGGCAGCGGCAGGACGTCTCGGCGCTGCCGCCGGCGCCTTCGATCGCCGCGGATCGCAGCCTGCGGAGAAGCGCGTGCGCGCACGGTGAGCGCCTTGGTGAGCTCGCCCCGCGCCGAGCACCTTCACCGAGCCCCGCTTGGCGACGAGACCGTGCGACCGGAGCGTCGCCGGGGTCGACCTCGGTGCCGGCGTCGAACGCCTCGAGCGTGTCGAGGTTGACGACGCGCGTACTCGACCCGGAACGGGTTCGTGAACCCCTTGGCCTTCGGCGTGCGGCGGTGCAGCGGCGTCTGGCCGCCCTCGAACCGGGGCGACACGGTGCTGCGGGCGCCCTGGCCCTTCATGCCGCGCCGGCGGTCTTGCCGCCCTTGCCCGCCGATGCCGCGACCGACCCGGCGCGCGGGTGCGCGGCGCCGGGCGCGCGGCGTGGAGGTCGTGGAGCTTCATCGTCGTGATCTCTTCCACCTGCACGAGGTGCGGCACGCGCGCGACCATGCCCCGGATCTCGGGCCGGTCCGGGCAGCTCGACGGTGTGGTTGATGCGGCGGAGGCCGAGCGCGCAGCGTGCCGCGCTGCTTGGGCTTGATGCCGATGGCCGATCGCACCTGGGTGATCCGCAACGTCTGTGCCATCTACGCGACCTCGGTGACCTCGTGCTTGCGGCGCTTGCGCTCGCGGTACGCGCGCAGCATGCCCGCGCGGTCGACACCTCTTCGGGCGACTTGCCGCGCAGCCTGGCGACCTCGTCGGGCCGGCGCAGCGCCTGCAGGCCCGCTGATCGTCGCGCGCGACACGTTGATCGCGTTCGCCGAGCCGAGCGACTTGGCGAGCACGTCGTGCACGCCGGCCGCCTCGAGGATCGCCGGGCCGCGCCGCCGGCGATCACGCCGGTACCGGGCGCGGCCGGCTTCAGCAGCACGCGGCGGCGTCGTGCTCGCCGATCGATCTGGTGCGTGATCGTGGTGCCCGCCAGCGGCGACCGGCGAAGAGGCTCTTGCGCGCCTCCTCCATCCCCTTCTGGATGGCGGCCGGCACCTCCTTGGCCTTGCCGTAGCCGAGGCCGACGTTGCCGTTGCCGTCGCCCACGACGACGAGCGCGGTGAACGAGAACCGCCGGCCGCCCTTCACGACCTTGGCGACGCGGTTGATCGCGATCACTCGCTCGTCGAGTTGACCTTCGGCCATGATCCACTCAGAGCTCGCAGTCCGGCTTCGCGCGCACCGTCGGCCAGACCGGCGACCCGGCCGTGGAACTTGAATCCACCGCGGTCGAACACGACGGTCGCGATCCCGGCCGCCTTGGCGCGCTCGCCGACGAGCTTGCCGACCTGCTTGGCGGCGTCGACCGTCGCCGTCGCGCCGCGCGCAACCGGCCTCCGATCGTCGACGCGCGTCGCGAGCGTGCGACCGGCGACGTCGTCGATCACCTGCGCGTAGATGTGCTTGTTCGAACGGAACACCGCGAGGCGCGGCCGCTCGGCGGTGCCCCGGACCTTCTTGCGGACCCGGCGGTGGCGCCGGACTCGATGCTTCGCGTTTGCTGTTCGTCATCTCGCCTACTGGTCCTACTTCGCCGACTTGCCGGCCTTGCGCAGCACGCGCTCGTCGGCGTAGCGGATGCCCTTGCCCTTGTAGGGCTCGGGCTTGCGGATCTTGCGGATGTCGGCGGCCACCTGGCCGACGAGCTGCTTGTCGAACCCGCGCACCGATGATACGGGTCGGGCTGCGGGCACCTCGAACGTCGACGCCGTCGGGCGCCTCGACGCGCACCGGGTGCGAGAAGCCGACCTGCGAGCTCGAGCTCGTCGGGCCCTGCGCCTGCGCGCGGTAGCCGACGCCGACGATCTCGAGCTCCGTCGGCGAAGCCCTCGCGACACGCCGGTCGACCATGTTCGCGACCAGCGATGCGCGTGCAGGCCGTGCAGCGCACGGTTCTCGCGCGTCGTCGTCGGGCCGCGTCGACGATGCAGCTCGTCGCCCTCGCGGCTGACCGTGATCGCCTCCGGCGACTCGTGCTCGAGCGTCGCCCTTCGGGCCCTTCACGGCGACGTGCTGACCGTCGATGGTCGACCTCGACGCCGCTCGGGATCGGTGATCGGCTGCTTCCCGATGCGAGACATGACGCGCTCCGCTACCAGACCTGGCAGAGGACCTCGCCGCCGACGCTGGCGCTCGCGCCTCGCGGTCGGTCATGCAGGCCCTGGTTGGTGGACAGGATCGCGATGCCCATGCCGCCGAGCACCGCGCGGCACGCCGTCGGCCTGCGAGTAGACCCGCAGGCCGGGCTTGAGACACGCGCTGCAGCCCGGAGATCGTGCGCTTGCGGTCGCGCGTGTACTTCATGCGCGATCGTGAGGCGCCGGCCGGGCACGATCCGGGCTGGTCGTCGACCTCGAAGCCGGCGATGTAGCCCTCGCGCTCGAGGATCTGCGCGAGCGCTTCCTTCAGCTTCGACGACGGCATCACGACGTCGTCGTGGAACGCCACGTTGGCGTTGCGGATGCGGGTGAGCATGTCGGCGATCGGGTCGGTCATCGTCATGCGCACCCCCCTCACCACGACGCCTTCGTCACGCCGGGGACCTCGCCGGCGTGGGCCATCGTCGCGCAGGCAGATGCGGCAGAGCCCGAAGTCGCGGTACACCGAGCGCGCCGGCCGCAGCGGCGGCACCGCGTGTAACCGCGCACCTTGAACTTCGGCTTGCGCTGCTGCTTCTGGATCGAGTGCCTTCTTGGCCATTCGATTACCCCTGGCTCTGCTCGTCGCGACGGAACGGGAAGCCGAGCGCGGCGAGCAGCGCGCGGCCCTGGTCGTCGGTCGTCGCCGGTGGTGACGATCGTGATGTCCATGCCCGCGGACCGTGTCGATCTTGTCGTAGTCGATCTCCGGAAAGATCGAGCTGCTCGGTGACGCCGAACGTGTAGTTGCCGCGGCCGTCGAACTGGTTCGGGCTGACATGCCGCGGAAGTCGCGGATGCGCGGGATGGCGAGGCTCACGAGCCGGTCGTAGAACTCCCACATGCGGTCGCCGCGCAGCGTCACCTTGGCGCCGATGGCGTTGCCCTCGCGGAGCTTGAAGCCGGCGATCGACTTCTTCGCCCTGGTGACGAGCGGCTTCTGGCCGGTGATCGATCGTGAGGTCGGTCGACGGCGCCGTCGAGCAGCGACTGCTGCTGCGTGCCGCGACCGACGCCCATGTTGACGACGATCTTCTCGAGGCGCGGCACCTGCATGACGTTGCGCGAGGCCGAGCTCGGTCCTGGAGCTGCCGGCATCAGCTCGGTGTCGTAGCGCTGCCTGCAGGCGGGGCGCTCGGCCGTCGGTCTGCGCGCCATCAGAGCGTCGCCTCCGCACTTGCGGCAGACGCGGATCTTCTTGCCGTCGTCGTCGAACCGGTAGCCGATCGCGCGTCGGGCCGTCACTTGCCGCACACGAGCATCGACGTTCGAGACGTGGATCGGCATCTCCTTGTCGATGATGCCGCCCTGCATGCGTCGCCTTGGTCGGCTTCTGGTGCTTCTTGCGCGACGTTGATGCCGTCGAGCTGCTGACGATCACCTTGTCGCGCTCGGGCAGCACGCGCGCGATCGTCGCCGCGCTTGCCGATGTCCTTGCCCTGGACGAGCACGATCGACCTCGTCGCCCTTCGTCTCGATCTTCATCGTCAGTCACAGCACCTCCGGGGCGAGCGACACGATGCGCATGAACCTGCGGTCGCGCAGCTCCCGGCCGACCGGGCCGAAGATGCGGGTGCCGCGCGGCTGCATCTGGTCGTTGATGAGCACCGCCGCGTTCTCGTCGAAGCGGATGTAGCTGCCGTCGGGACGGCGCTTCTCCTTCTTCGTCCGGACGACGACGCACTTCACGACGTCGCCCTTCTTCACCGCCGCGCCCGGGACCGCGTCCTTGACCGTGGCGACGAAGACGTCGCCGATGCCGGCGTAGCGCCGGCGGGTGCCGCCGAGCACCTTGATGCACAGCACCTCGCGGCGCCCGAGTTGTCGGCGACGCGGAGCCGGGTCTCCTGCTGGATCACTCGCGCACGCTCCAGGACTTCGACGACGCGCCAGCGCTTCTAGCTTCGACAGCGGGCGGGTCTCGGCGATGCGCACGCGGTCGCCCTCGCGCACGTCGTTGGCCTCGTCGTGCGCGTAGAGGTGCTGCGTGCGCTGCACCGTCTTGCCGGTAGCGGCGGTGACGCACGCGGTCGACGACGGCGACGACGACGGTCTTGTCCATCTTGGTCGGAGACCGCGATGCCTTCTCGCGACCTTGCGGGCGTGTGTCCGCGTCGTCGGCTGCGTCGGCTCGTCGGCCATCGTGCCTCTCCTGCGCTTCCAGCGCTCGGCGCGCAGCGATCTCGCGCTCGCGCAGCAGCGTGTCGATGCGGGCGATCGTCGCGCGCACCTGCGTGAGGCGGTCGATGTTGTCGAGCTGGCCGGTGGCGTGCTGGAAGCGGAGGTTGAACAGCTCGTCCTTCGCCTCGGCCAGGCGCTGCTCGAGCATCGTCGTCGGTGAGCTCGCGCAGCTCGCTCGCGCTCGTCATCGCTCAGCCCTCCTCCTGCGCGGACGACGAAGCGGGCCTTGATCGGGAGCTTGTGGATCGCGAGGCGCATCGCCTCGCGGGCGATCGGTCTCGGGCACGCCGGACAGCTCGAACAGCACCCGGCCCGGCTTCACGACCGCGACCCACTGCTCGGGGTTGCCCTTGCCCGAGCCCATGCGGGTCTCGGCCGGCTTCTGGGTGACGGGCTTGTCGGGGAAGACGTTGATCCAGACCTTGCCGCCACGCTTGATGTAGCGGGTCATCGCGATACGGGCGGCCTCGATCTGGCGGTTCGGTGATCCAGCCCGGCTCGAGCGCCTGGATCCCGTAGTCGCCGAACGCGACCGCGTGCCACCCTTGGCCGTGCCCCGTCATGCGGCCCCGCTGCGCCTTGCGGTGGCGGACCTTGCGCGGCATCAACATCGTGCGTCTAGTCCTCGTCCGCCGCGGAACGTGCGGCGTCTCGTGGTGCTGCGCGGGTGCGGCGCTCGATCTCTTCTTCCTCGGCGAGCAGGCGCTCGAGCTCGGGATCGGCCTCGCTTGACGCAGCGGCTGCGGCCTCGTCGGTCGACCGTCGTCGGCCGTCGCCGTCGACCGGCACCGCCTCGCTCGCTCGGGCCGGCGGCGACCGCCACCGGCGCTGACGACGCGGCGCCGGGCCCTGGCCCGCGGTCTCGCCGACGGCCATCGCCGCTTCCTTCGGCGATCTTGTCCTCGGCCGCGCGACTTGTAGGGCAGGATCTCGCCCTTGTAGATCCAGACCTTCACGCCGATGCGACCGAAGCGTGGTCTTGGCCTCGGCGAGGCCGTAGTCGATGTCGGCGCGCAGCGTGTGCAGCGGCACCCGGCCCTCGCGGTACCACTCGCTGCGGCTCATCTCGGCGCCGCCGAGGCGCCCGCTGCACTGGACGCGGATGCCGAGGGCGCCGGCCTTCATCGCGGTCTGCACCGCGCGCTTCATCGCCCGGCGGAACGACACGCGACCGGCGAGCTGGTCGGCGACGCCCTGGGCGATGCAGCGTGGCGTCGAGCTCGGGCTGCTTGATCTCCTGGATGTTGAAGCTGGATCTTCGGGTTGCCGGTGATCTTGCGCAGGCCGGCACGCAGGCGCTCGGCCTCGGCGCCGCGGCGACCGATCACGATGCCGGGACGCGCGGTGTGCACGTCGACGCGCAGGCGGTCGCGCGTGCGCTCGATCTCGACGCGGCTCACGGCGGCGCGCTCGAGCTGCTTGCGTGAGGTAGTCGCGGATCTTCCAGTCCTCGATGAGGAAGTCGCGTGTACTCCTTGCTCGTCGGCGATCCAGCGCGACTTCCAGTCGGTGGTGATACCGAGCCGGAACCCGTAGGGGTTGACCTTCTGACCCATTACTTCGACTCCTCTGTCCGTCGTCTTCGTCCGGCGTCGTCTGCGGTCGCTCGGCGTCGCTTCGTGTCGGCCGTCTCGGCTCGCTTCGTCGCTCGGCTTCCGGCGTCGTCGACTCGTCGTGCCTCGCCTCGGCTCGCTCGTCGGCTCGACCTCGTCGACTCGTCGACGTCGATCGTCGGTCGTGGTCGTCGTCGTGATCGTGGTCGTGGTCGTGGTCGTGGTCGTGCTCTGCGTCCGCGCTGCGGCGCGATCGGCGCACTCGCTCGGCCGGCGCGCGGCGTGCGCCGTCGCGCCGCGCGGCGCCGGCTCGGCTCCTCGCGCGGCGCCGGCGCTCCGAGCTCGTCGTCGTCGTAGCGGGCGACGATGATCGTGACGTGCGACGTGCGCTTGCGGATCCGGAAGTACCGGCCGCGCGCGCGCGCTGGCCCCGACTTGCAGGTCGGGCCCTCGTCGCGCGCAGCAGCGCGCGACGTAGCAGCTCGTCGGCCGGGCAGCTGCTGGTTGTGCTCGGCGTTGGCGATCGCCGAGTCGAGCAGCTTCAGCACGTCGTCGGCCGCGTCCGTGCTCGCAGAGCTGCGAGCATCGCGCATCGCGTCGTCGACCGGCAGTCCCGCGACCAGGTCGAGGACCTGGCGGACCTTGTGCGGCGAGACGCCGAGGTAGCGCGACGGTGCGCGCGCTCGGGCGTGTCGTCGTGATGCCATCAGCGCCGGCTCGATCGCTCTTGGCCGGCGTGGTACCGGAACGTGCGGGTCGGGGCGAACTCGCCGAGCTTGTGACCGACCATCGCCTCGGTGACGTACACCGGCACGTGCTTGCGGCCGTCGTGCACCGCGATCGTGTGGCCGACCATGTCGGGGGTGATCGTCGAGCGGCGCGACCACGTCTTGATGACCTTGCGGTCGCCGGCGCGTTCATCGCCGTCGACCTTCTTCCGCAGGTGGTCGTCGACGAACGGGCCCTTCTTCAGGCTGCGCGGCATCGGATTACCTCCGGGCGCCGCGCGTACGGCGGCGGCGGATGATGAGCTGGTCGGAGGACTTGCCCTTCTTGCGGGTGCGGCCCTCGGGCTTGCCCCACGGCGACACCGGGTGGCGGCCGCCGGAGCTCTTGCCCTCGCCGCCACCGAGCGGGTGGTCGACGGGGTTCATGGCGACGCCGCGCGTGTGCGGGCGCTTGCCCTTCCAGCGGTTGCGGCCCGCCTTGCCGATCGAGATCAGCCCGGCCTCGGCTGTTGCCGACCGAGCCGACCGTCGCGCGGCAGTCGATCGGCACGCGGCGCATCTCGGTGGACGGCAGGCGCAGCGTGGCGAACATGCGCCTTCCTTGGCGACGAGCTGGATCGCAGCGCCGGCGCCGCGGCCGAGCTTGCCGCCCGCGCCCGGCTTCAGCTCGACGTTGTGCACGGTGGTGCCGACCGGGATGTAGCGCAGCGGCAGCGCGTTGCCGGCGCGGATCTCGGAGCCCTGGCCGCTCTGCAGCAGGTCGCCGACCGTCGAGGCCGGCGGCGGCGAGGATGTAGCGCTTCTCGCCGTCGTAGGTAGTGCAGCAGCGCGATGCGCGCGTTGCGGTTCGGGTCGTACTCGATCGCGGCGACCTTCGCCGGCACGCCGTCCTTGTCGCGCTTGAAGTCGACGAGGCGGTAGCGCTGCTGCTTGTGACCGCCGCCGCGGTGACGCGACGTCATGCGCCCGTAGCGCGTTGCGACCGCCGGTGCTGCGGCTTCGGCTTGTGAGCGACTTCTCGGGCTTGTCGCTGGTGACCTCCGCGAAGTCGGAGACGGTCTGGAACCGGCGCCCGGGGCTGGTCGGCTTGCGCTTGCGGATCGGCATCGTCAGCTCCCGAAGATGTCGATGCGTGTCGCCGTCGGCGAGGAGACGATGGCCGCGCTTGGTGTCGGGCGCGCGAGCCCCACGCCCGATGCGGCGGTTGCGCTTGCGCTTGCCCTTGCGGTTGAGCGTGTTCGACGTTCGCGACCTTGCACGCCGAAGATCGCCTCGACGGCGTTGCGGATCTCGATCTTGTTGGCGTCGGGCGCGACGACGAACGTGTAGACGTTCTCGTCGTAGGCGGCGTACGACTTCTCCGACACGACCGGCCTGATGATGATGTCGCGGGGATCGCTGTCATTCGGTCGCCTCCGCTGCGTCGGTCGTCCGCCGGCGGTCGCTCGGTCGCTCCGGCGTCGCCACTCGTCGTCGAGCCGACCCGCGCGCGACGGTCGCTCGAGCGTGCGCCTTCGAGAAGCACGAGCCAGTCGTTGAGCGAGCACGTCGTAGGTGTTGAGCTCCTCGGGGAGGACGATCTGCACCGCTCGCCGAGGTTGCGGAACGACTTCCACGACCGCCTCGCTCGGTGCGGCACGAGCACGATCGAGGATCCGCTCGTGACGCGCTCGCCGTCGGTGCGCAGCCCGAGCGCAGCCGAGCAGCTTCGATCGCGCGTCCTTGGTCGCGGGCTCGCTCGACGATCCCCAGTCGTCGACGACGACGACCTTGCCGTCGGCCGCGCGGTCCGGAGAGCGCGGAGCGCAGCGCGAGGCGGATCATCTTCTTGGGCGTGCGCTGCCGGTAGTCGCGGGGCTTGGGGCCGTGCGCCACACCGCCGCCGCGCCAGTGCGGCGCGCGGATCGAGCCCTGGCGGGCCCGGCCGGTGCCCTTCTGGCGCCACGGCTTCGCGCCACCGCCGCGACCTCGGCGCGGGTCTTCGTGCTGTGCGTGCCGGCGCGGCGGCGGCGAGCTGGGCGGTGACGACCTGGTGCATCACGGCGACGTTCGGCTCGATGCCGAAGAGCGTCGTCGGGCAGCGTCGACGGTGCCCGCACGCCGGTCGCCGCTCGGCCGTCGCTTCATGGCGACGCGTGCTCACTGCCGCGCACCCCGCGCGCTTCGACTGCGTTGCGCACGAACACGAGGCCGCCGGCGGGCCGGGGCACCGAGCCCTTGATGAGCAGCAGACCGCGCTCGGCGTCGCCTTCGACGACCTCGAGGTTGAGCGTGGTGACGCTGCGCGTTGCCGCATCTGGCCCGCCATCTTCATGCCCTTGAACACGCGGGCCGGCGTGGCGCACGCGCCGATCGAGCCCGGCGAGCGGTGCTTCTTGTGGTTGCCGTGCGACGCGCCCTGGCCCTTGAAGTTGTGGCGCTGCATCACACCGGTGAAGCCCTGTGCCCTTGCTGATGCCGGTGACGTCGACGCCGCTCGCCGGCGACGAAGAGGTCGGCGCGACGCACCTGGCCGACCTCGAAGACCGACGAGAGTCGTCGACCCGCAGCTCGGCGAGGTACTTCGGCGGGCGCCGGCCCGCCTTCGAGGTGGCCGAGCTCGGGCTTCGAGAGCCGCTGCGGCTTCGTCGTCACCGAAGGCGAGCTGCACCGCCGAGTAGCCGTCGCGCTCGGGCGTCTTGCAGCTGCACGGCGCGACAGGGCCCGGCTTCGATGACGGTCACCGGAACGACCCGGTTCTCCGCGTCGCCAGACCTGGGTCATGCCGAGCTTGCGCCCAGGATCCCCCTTGACTCGCCATGATCTGCGAGCCTCTTCGCGGTGTCCGGGAGTGCCGGTTCGGTATGCGCCGGCGCGTTAGATCGCGAACGCTCCGCCAGGCATGGCGCCGGGCGGGCAATCGGTTCAGCGTGCCGTGCAGTTCCGGAGAAAGCGCGCCCGGCTTGCACGGCCGTCGTTGGACGCAGCGCGGAGCGGACGTCGGGGCTGGCCTGAAACGGTGCTCCCAGGGGCCCAGAGAGTGCTCAGGCGGCGGGTCGATCCGCCTTGAGTCGCTGTATTTCCGACTAAGCGCTCAGGCCCCGGCTCGGCAAAGCGGCGTCGGCGCCGTGGGTCAGGACCCTCCGCTCGCCGCTCCAGGCGCGGGATGGGAGGTCTGGTGAGAAACGAGCCGCCGAACAGCTATTGCTGCTGGATCTTGATCTCGATGTCGACGCCGGCGGGAGCTCGAGGCGCTGCAGCGAGTCGACCGTCTTGCCGGTGGGCTCGACGATGTCGATCAGGCGCTTGTGGATCCGCATCTCGAAGTGCTCGCGGCTGTCCTTGTCGACGTGCGGCGAGCGGATCACGCGTGTACTTGCGGATCTCCGTCGGGAGCGGCACCGGACCGCGCACCTTCGCCTGCGTGCGCAGCACCGTCTCGACGATCTTCTTCGTCGACTGGTCGATGACCTCGTGGTCGTAGGCCTTCAGCCGGATGCGGATCGTCTGCCTGCGCATTGGGTCGCCATCGTCGCTCAGACCGCTGCTTGTCGATCTTGACGGCGCGGCCGGAGCCGACGGTGCGGCCACCCTCACGGATCGCGAACCGCAGGCCTTCGTCCATGGCGATCGGCTTGCCGAGCTCGACGGTCATCTCGGTGTTGTCGCCCGGCATCACCATCTCGGTGCCCTCCGGCAACGCGACCGTGCCGGTCACGTCGGTGGTCCGGAAATAGAACTGCGGGTGGTAGTTCGTGAAGAACGGCGTGTGCCGCCCGCCCTCCTCCTTGGTCAAGATGTACACCTGCGCCGTGAACTCGGTGTGCGGCGTGATCGACCCCGGCTTGCGCGAGCACCTGACCCCGCTCCACATCTTCCTTCTTCGTGCCCCGCAGCAGCGCACCGATGTTGTCGCCCGCCCGGCCCTCATCGAGCAGCTTGCGGAACATCTCCACGCCGGTACACGTCGTCTTGCGTCGTCGCGCGCAGACCCGACGATCTCGATCTCCTCACCGACCTTCACCGATCCCGCGCTCCACCCGCCCGGTCACGACCGTGCCGCGACCCGTGATCGTGAACACATCCTCGATCGGCATCAAGAACGGCTTGTCGATATCACGCGTCGGCTCCGGCATGAACGTATCGACCGCCGCCATCAGCTCGAAGATCTTCGGCGTCCACTCGGCGTCACCCTCGAGCGCCTTCAAGCGCCGACACCCGCACGACCGGGGTGTCATCACCCGGGAACTCGTACTCGTTCAACAGCTCCCGGACCTCGAGCTCCACCAGCTCGAGGATCTCCTCATCATCGACCATGTCGGCCTTGTTCAACGCCACCACGATCGACGGCACACCCACCTGGCGGGCCAACAGCACATGCTCGCGGGTCTGCGGCATCGGACCATCCGTCGCCGCCACCACCAAGATCGCGCCGTCCATCTGCGCCGCACCCGTGATCATGTTCTTGATGTAGTCCGCGTGACCCGGACAATCCACATGCGCGTAATGCCGGTTCTCGGTCTCGTACTCCACATGCGCGATCGAGATCGTGATCCCCGCGCCTTCTCCTCCGGCGCCTTATCGATCTGATCGAACGCCGTGAAATGGTTCTTCGGGTTCTGCTCCGCGCAACACCTTCGTGATCGCCGCCGTCAGCGTCGTCTTCCCATGGTCGATATGACCGATCGTCCCGATGTTCAAGTGCGGCTTGTTCCGCTCGAACTTCTCCTTCGCCATGGGATTACCTCAGCTCCTTCGATCATCGAAGATCGTGGTCGGTGAGGCGTTGCGATACTCGCCGCGGACTCGGGCGATGATCTCTTGGGCGATCGACTCCGGCACCGGCTGGTACGAGTCGAACTGCATCGTGTAGGTCGCGCGCCCTGGGTGCGCGAACGGAGGTCGCGTAGCATAGCCAAACATCTCGGCGATCGGCACCTGGCGCGTTGATCACCTGCGACGTTGCCGCGCTGCTCCATCCCGCTCGATCTTGCCGCGCCGTGACGACAGGTCGCCGATGCACGTCGCCCATGTACTCCTCGGCGGTGACGACCTCGACCGCCATCGACCGGCTCGAGCAGCACGGGGCTTGGCCTCGTCGAGCGGCCTTCGCTTGAAGCGCCATCGAGGCCGGCGATCTTGAACGCCATCTCAGAGCTGTCGACGTCGTGGTACGAGCCGTACGTGAGCGACGCCCGCACGTCGACGAGCGGGTAGCCGGCGAGCACGCCGCCTTCCATCGCCTCCTGGATGCCAGCGTCGACCGCAGGGATGTACTCGCGCGGGATCACGCCGCCCGCTGATCTTGTCGACGAACTCGTAGCCGCCGCCGGGGCCGGTGGGCTCGAGCGCGATGACCACGTGGCCGTACTGGCCGCGGCCACCGGTCTGGCGGACGTAGCGCTGCTCGACCTTCTCGACCGGCATCGTGATCGTCTCGCGGTACGCGACCTGCGGCTTGCCGACGTTGGCGTCGACGTTGAACTCGCGCATCATCCGGTCGACGAGCACCTCGAGGTGCAGCTCGCCCATGCCGGCGATGATCGTCTGGCCGGTCTCGAGTCGTCGGTGTGGACACGGAAGGTCGGGTCTTCGTCGGAGAGCGAGCCGAGCGCCTTGCCGAGCTTGTCCTGGTCGATCTTGGTCTTGGGCTCGATCGCGCACGGAGATCACCGGCGTCGAGGAACTCCATGCGCTCGAGCACGATCGGAGTGCGACCGCTCGCACAGCGTGTCGCCGGTGGTCGTCTGCTTGAAGCCGAGCCCGGCGACGATGTCGCCCGCGTACGCGACGTCGATGTCTTCGCGCTGGTCGGCGTGCATCCGCAGGATGCGACCGATGCGCTCCTTGCGGTCCTTGGTGGAGTTGTAGACCTCCGCGCCCTTCGTCGAGCTTGCCCGAGTAGATGCGGAAGTAGGTGAGCTTGCCGTAGGGGTCGGCGACGATCTTGAACGCGAGCGCCGAGAACGGCTCGTCTTCGCTCGGCTTGCGCTCGACCGTCTCCTCGCCCTTCAGCGTCGGTGCCCTGGGTCGGCGGGATGTCGAGCGGCGACGGCAGGTAGTCGACGACCGCGTCGAGCATCGGCTGCACGCCCTTGTTCTTGAAGCGCCGAGCCGCACAGCACGGGCACGAACTCGAACCTGCGAGCGTGCCGAGCGCGGATCGCGTTCTGGATCTCCGCGGTCGAGATCTCCTCGTCGGCGAGGTACTTCTCGAGCAGCGCGTCGTCGACGTGCGCGATCGTCTCGAGCAGCTCGTGGCGCCGGTGCCTCGGCGCTCGTCGGCGATACTCGGCCGGGATGTCGACGACCTCGAACTGCGCGCCTTCGCTGTCGTCGTCGAGCGGCCACACGATCGCCTTCATCTCGACGAGGTCGATGACGCCGCGGAACTCGCTCTCCGGCGCCGATCGGCAGCTGCACGACCGCGGTGATCGCGTCGAGGCGATCGCGGATCATGTCGACGCAGCGATCGAAGTCGGCGCCGATGCGGTCCATCTTGTTGACGAAGCAGATGCGCGGCACGTTGTACTTGTTGGCCTGGCGCCAGACGGTCTCGGTCTGCGGCTCGACGCCGGCGACCGCGTCGAACACCGCGACCGCGCCGTCGAGGACGCGCAGCGAGCGCTCGACCTCGACGGTGAAGTCGACGTGGCCGGGCGTGTCGATGATGTTGATCTGGTGGTCGTTCCACATGCACGGTGGTCGCGGCCGACGTGATCGTGATGCCGCGCTCCTGCTCCTGCACCATGTGGTCCATCACGCGCGGCGCCTTCGTGCACCTCGCCGATCTTGTAGGTGCGTGCCGGTGTAGAAGAGGATGCGCTCGGTCGTGGTGGTCTTGCCCGCGTCGATGTGGGCCATGATGCCGATGTTGCGGGTCTTCTCGAGGGGGAATCGCGTGCCATGTTCTTGCGTGCTTCCTTCGGGTTGAGGGGGCTCGGACAGTGCTCGACCGGGCCCACAGGCCCGGTCGGAGGGCGCGGGTCGGACCCGCTACGGCGTCGGATCGCTCTTAGCGCCCGGACGCCGCCTCCCGTGTCACCGCTCGAATCACCATGACAGCTCTCATCTCGGTCACCCCGCCGTCGCGGGTGTATCTGATCGGTCCGATCGGCCCGCGCTCTTACCAGCGGTAGTGCGCGAAAGCCTTGTTTGATTCCGCCATCTTCTGGAGGTCCTCGCGGCGCTTGATCGCGGCGCCGATGCCGTTGCTCGCGTCCAGCGAGCTCCGCCGGCAGGCGCTCGGCCATCGTCTTCTCCGCCGCTGGCGGGAGTAGCCGACGATCCAGCGGATCGCGAGCGTGGTCGCCCGGCGGGGCCGGACCTCGACCGGGCACCTGGTAGGTGGCGCCGCCGACCCGCCGGCTCTTGACCTCGAGCTGGCGGGCGGACGTTCTCGACGGCGCGCTTGAGACCGTGACAGGATCGCCGCCGGTCTTCGCGGCTGATCTCGTCGAGCGCCTCGTAGACGATGTGCTCCGGCGGTGGAGCGCTTGCCCGCGCAGCAGCACCTTGTTGACCAGCTGGGTGACGAGCGACCGACCGGTAGATCGGGTCGGGCATCAGCTCGCGCCGGGGGCGGGACCTTTGCGCGGCATCGGTCATGCATCCTTCTTCGGCGCCGTAGCGGCTGCGGGCCTGCTTGCGGTTGACGACGCCGGACGCGTCGAGCGCGCCGCGGATGATCTTGTAGCGAACGCCCGGGCAGGTCTCGCACCCGGCCGCCGCGCACGAGCACGATCGAGTGCTCCTGCAGGTTGTGGCCCGATGCCCGGGATGTACGCCGGTGACCTCGACGCCGGTGGTGAGGCGGACGCGGGCGACCTTGCGCAGCGCCGAGTTCGGCTTCTTCGGCGTGTGGGTGTAGACGCGCGTGCAGACGCCGCGGCGCTGCGGCGAGCCCTTGAGCGCCGGCGTCTTGGTCTTCTCGGTCTTGGTCTCCCGTCCCTTGCGGACGAGCTTCGCTGGGCGATCGTGGGCACCCGCCTCTCCAGAAGTCCTGTCTCGACACATGGCTGATGGTCTGGGGCTGGTCGTGCTGTGACGCCGACCCGGACGGGGTCTCCCGGCCCCGCGCTCGGGTGTGTCGCCCGGATCTCCGCACAGCCCGGCCAGCGCCTGTCGACGCGGAAGGGACGTCGCACCCGCCTACCGCAGCGCATGCGCGAGCATGCGCGACTGCCCGGGGAGCCCGGGCACGGAGATCGCGGTTAGTCCTCGTCGTCCTGGCAGTCGAACGCGGGCGAACGTGCTCGCGGCATTCCCGTCACCGCGGCGCCACGCCGCGCGTCCGCCAGCGATTTCACGCCGTCCCGGACGCCCGGCCCCGCCCGCCCGGACGCCCACGGCCCGCACCGGCGCCTGATCTTGAGCGTCATCTTTCGACGTCAGGGGCGTCCCTGGACGCGACGTCGCAAGATCACGGGAGGTTGGGGTACCGCCCGCCAGGGAGCGGTACCCCAACCGGTGGTCAGCGGTCGTAGCGACCGGAGTCCGAGCTCCTCGACGGGACGGCCTGGCCGGGGCCGGTGCCGGAGTGGCCGTAGTCGACCTCCTCGTATTACCCGGGCATGGCGTGCATCGCCGCCTTCGCCTCGGTCGGCTCGACCGTCGGATGTCGCGGTACCGGGGCAGTCCGGTGCCGGCCGGGATGAGCTTGCCGATGATGACGTTCTCCTTCAGGCCGAGCAGCGGGTCGGACTGCGGCCGTCGATCGCGGCGTCGGTGAGCACCCGGGTGGTCTCCTGGAAGGAGGCCGCCGACAGCCACGACTCGGTGCGCCAGCGAGGCCTTGGTGATGCCCATCAGCTCCGGACGACCGGAGGCGGGCTTGCCGCCCTCGGACACCACGCGCCGGTTCTCCGTCCTCGAAGCGGCGCGCGCTCGACCAGCTCGCCGGGCAGCAGCGTTGGCGTCGCCGGACTCGATGACCGTGACCCGGCGCAGCATCTGCCGGACGATGATCTCGATGTGCTTGTCGTGGATCGACACGCCCTGGCTGCGGTAGACCTCCTGACCTCGTCGACCAGGTGCGCCTGGACGGCGCGCGGACGCCGAGGATGCGCAGCACCTCGCTTCGGGTCGGCGGCGCCCGATCGACCAGCTGCTGACCGACCTCGACGTAGCTCGCCGTCGCCGACCAGCAGCCGGGCGCCGCTTGACACCGGGTAGGCCGTCTCGTCGGAGCCGTCGTCCGGAGTGATCGACGACCTTGCGGGCCTTGTCGGTCTCCTCGATCCGCGACGCGGCCGGCGGCCTCGACGATCGGGCGCGACGCCCTTGGGCGTGCGGGCCTCGAAGAGCTCTGACGACGCGCGGCAGACCGCTGCGTGATGTCGTCAGCCGCGGCCACACCACCGGTGTGGAAGGTACGCATCGTCAGCTGGGTGCCGGGCTCACCGATCGACTGGGCGGCGATGATGCCGACGGCCTCGCCGATGTCGACGAGCTTGCCCGTGGCCAGCGAACGGCCGTAGCACATGCGCGCAGGTGCCGACCTTGGACGTCGCAGGTGAGCACCGAGCGGACCTTGACCTCGCTCGATGCCCGCGCGCGATCAGCTCGCCGATGATCGACGTCGCCGAGGTCGGCGCCGGCCGCGACCAGCACGTCGCCGTCGCGCGGCGATGTCCTCGCGCGGCCGCGCGGGCGTACGACGCTGGTCTCGACGTTGTCGTCCGTGCGCGACGGCGCCGTCCGCACCCGCTCGACAGCGATCTTCATCGATCAGGCCGCGCTCGGTGCCGCAGTCGTCCTCGCGGATGATGACGTCCTGGGAGACGTCGACCAGACGACGCGGGTCAGGTAGCCCGAGTCGGCGGTACGCAGCGCGGTGTCGGCCAGACCCTTGCGGGCACCGTGGGTGGAGATGAAGTACTCCAGCACCGGACAGGCCCTCGCGGAAGTTCGGCCTTGATCGGCCGCGGGATGATCTCGCCCTTCGGGTTGGCCACCAGGCCACGCATACCGGCGATCTGGCGCGATCTGCATCATGTTGCCGCGGGCACCCGGAGTCGACCATCATCGATAGATCGGGTTGTCCTGCGGCGAAGTTGCGCCTCCATCGCCTCGGCGACCTCGTTGGTCGCCTCGGTCCAGATCTCGATGAGCTCCTGACGGCGCTCGTCGTCGGTGATCAGACCGCGCTCGTACTGCTTCTGGACCTTGCTCGGCCTCGCTCCTCGTACCGCTCGAGGATCTCCGCCTTGTTCGGCGGCGTGACGACGTCGTCGATGGAGATCGTGACGCCCGGACCGGGTGGCCCAGTGGAAACCGGCGTCCTTGAGGGCGTCCAGCGTCGCCGCGACCTGCGACCTTCGGTGTACCGCTCGGCCAGGTCGTTGACGATCGCCGAGAGCTGCTTCTTGTCCGACCTCGTAGTTCGACGAAGCGGGTAGTCCGTCGGGCAGGCGTCTCGTTGAACAGCGCCCGACCCAGCGTGGTCTCCAGGATGAGCGGCATGCACCGGCTGCCGCCTCGGCGCCTCCGACTGCCGTCGCCTCCGCGGCTTGCCAGCCGGGGACGGCGCCGACGCGGCGGACGACGTCGGCGGAAGCCGGATCTCGACGCCTGCGCCGCAGCGTCGAGCTCGCGCGTCGTCGTACGCCATGATCGCCTCGGCCGACGGAGCTGAACGCCCGGCCCTCGCCCTGCGCAGGTCCTCGGCGGTCGGGTCAGGTGGTAACAGGCCGATGACCATGTCCTGGGTGGGCATGGTGACCGGACGTGCCGTCGGCCGGCTTGAGGATGTTGTTGCGTCGACAGCATCAGGATGCGCGCCTCGGCCTGCGCCTCGGCGGACAGCGGCAGGTGCACGGCCATCTGGTCGCCGTCGAAGTCGGCGTTGAAGGCGGTGCAGACCAGCGGGTGGATCTGGATGGCCTTGCCCTCGACCAGCTGCGGCTCGAAGGCCTGGATGCCCAGGCGGTGCAGCGTCGGCGCCCGGTTGAGCAGCACCGGGTGCTCCGTGATGACCTCTTCGAGCACGTCCCAGACCGACCGGGCCGGCGCGCGCTCGACCATGCGCTTGGCGCGACTTGATGTTCTGCGCGTGGTTGAGGTCGACCAGCCGCTTCATCACGAACGGCTTGAACAGCTCCAGCGCCATCTGCTTGGGCAGACCGCACTGGTGCAGCTTGAGCTGCGGGCCGACGACGATGACCGAACGGCCGGAGTAGTCGACGCGCTTGCCGAGCAGGTTCTGGCGGAACCGGCCCTGCTTGCCCTTGAGCATGTCGGACAGCGACTTCAGCGGGCGGTTGCCCGGGCCGGTGACCGGGCGGCCGCGGCGGCCGTTGTCGAACAGCGCGTCGACGGCCTCCTGCAGCATCCGCTTCTCGTTGTTGACGATGATCTCGGGCGCGCCGAGGTCGAGCAGCCGCTTGAGCCGGTTGTTCCGGTTGATCACGCGGCGGTAGAGGTCGTTCAGGTCGCTGGTGGCGAACCGGCCACCGTCGAGCTGCACCATCGGGCGCAGGTCCGGCGGGATGACCGGGACGCAGTCGAGCACCATGCCCATCGGGCGAGTTGCTGGTGTTGCAGGAACGCCGAGACGACCTTGAGGCCGCTTGAGCGCGCGGGTCTTCTTCTGGCCCTTGCCGGTCGCGGATGATCTCGCGCAGCGTCGTCGGCCTCGGCCTCGAGGTCGAAGGTCTCCAGCCGCGTCTGGATCGCCGCGGCGCCCATGCCGCCCTCGAAGTACATGCCGAACCGGTCGCGCATCTCGCGGTAGAGCATCTCGTCGCCCTCGAGGTCCTGGACCTTGAGCGTTCTTGAAGCGGTCCCAGACCTCGCTCGAGGCGGTCGATCTCGCGCTGGGCGCGGTCGCGGAGCTGGTTCATCTCGCGCTCGGCGGCCTCCCGGACCTTGCGTCGGACGTCGGCCTTGGCGCCCTCGGCCTCGAGGCTCGGCCAGGTCGCTCCTCGAGCTTCTTCGGCCGCGGCTCTCGATGTCGGCGTCGCGGCGGTTCTCGATCTGCTTCGCTCCACGCCGATCTGCGCTCTCGAGCGAGGGCAGGTCGCGGTGGCGCGCGTCCTCGTCGACCGACGGTGATCATGTAGGCCGCGAAGTAGATGACCTTCTCGAGGTCCTTCGGGGCGAGGTCGAGCAGGTAGCCGAGCCGGCTCGGGACACCCTTGAAGTACCAGATGTGGGTGACCGGAGCGGCCAGCTCGATGTGGCCCATCCGCTCGCGGCGCACCTTGGCGCGGGTCACCTCGACGCCGCAGCGCTCGCAGATGATGCCCTTGAAGCGGACGCGCTTGTACTTGCCGCAGTAGCACTCCCAGTCCCGGGTGGGACCGAAGATCTTCTCGCAGAAGAGGCCGTCCTTCTCCGGCTTGAGCGTGCGGTAGTTGATGGTCTCCGGCTTCTTGACCTCGCCGTGCGACCACTGCGCGGATGTCGTCCGCGGTGGCCAGGCCGATGCGCAAGCTCGTCGAAGAAGTTGACGTCGAGCACTTTGTCTCTTCTCTCTCTGGGTGTGCAGCCAGTCTCGTTGAGTCAGTATGCGGTTCCAGGCGCTCGATGCCGGTCAGACCTCGTCGACGCTCATCGCGCCCTCGTTCGGCGCCGGGACAGGTCGATGCCGAGTTCCTCCGCGGCACGGAAGACGTCCTCGTCGGTGTCGCGCATCTCGATCGACGACGCCGTCGCTGGAGAGCACCTCGACGTTGAGGCACAGCGACTGCATCTCCTTGATCAGCACCTTGAAGGACTCCGGGATGCCGGGCTCGGGGATGTTCTCGCCCTTGACGATCGCCTCGTAGACCTTCGACGCGGCCGAGCACGTCGTCGGACTTGATGGTCAGCAGCTCCTGCAGGGCGTAGGCGGCGCCGTAGGCCTCCAGGGCCCAGCACCTCCATCTCGCCGAACCGCTGGCCGCCGAACTGCGCCTTACCGCCCAGCGGCTGCTGGGTGATCATCGAGTACGGGCCGGTCGACCGTGCGTGGATCTTGTCGTCGACCAGGTGGTGGAGCTTGAGGATGTAGATGTAGCCGACCGCCACCGGCGTCCGGGAACGGCTCACCGGTGCGCCCGTCGAACAGCTGGCGCCTTGCCGTCCGCGCCGACCAGCCGCACGCCGTCCCGGTTCGGGCAGGTCGACGCCGAGCAGGCCGGTGATCTCGTCCTCGCTGGCGCCGTCGAACACCGGGTCGGCCACGCTGCGTGCCCGGCGTCGGACTCGTCCGCGCCGATCGCGCGCGAGCCGCTTGCTTCCAGTCCGTCGTCGTCGCCGTCGACCTGCCCAGCCCGGTCTTGGCCACCCAGCCCGAGGTGGGTCTCGAGGACCTGGCCGACGTTCATCCGGCCGCGGCACGCCGAGCGGGTTGAGCACGATGTCGACCGGGGTGCCGTCCTCGAGGAACGGCATGTCCTCGACCGGCAGGATCTTGGAGATGACGCCCTTGTTGCCGTGGCGGCCGGCGAGCTTGTCGCCGTCGGTGATCTTGCGCTTCTGCGCGACGTAGACCCGGACCAGCTGGTTGACGCCGGGCGGCAGCTCGTCGCCGTCCTCGCGGTCGAAGACCCGGACGCCGATGACCGTGCCGGACTCGCCGTGCGGCACCTTCAGCGAGGTGTCGCGGACCTCGCGCGCCTTCTCACCGAAGATCGCGCGCAGCAGCCGCTCCTCGGGGGTCAGCTCGGTCTCGCCCTTGGGCGTGACCTTGCCGACCAGGATGTCGCCGGGCACCACCTCGGCGCCGATCCGGATGATGCCCGCGCTCGTCGAGGTCGGCCAGGACCTCCTCGGAGACGTTCGGGATGTCCCGGGTGATCTCCTCCGGGCCCAGCTTGGTGTCGCGGGCGTCGACCTCGTGCTCCTCGATGTGGATCGAGGAGAGGACGTCGTCCTGCACCAGGCGCTGGCGAGAGGATGATCGCGTCCTCGTAGTTGTGGCCCTCCCACGGCATGAACGCCACGAGCAGGTTGCGCCCGAGCGCCATCTCGCCGTCGTCGGTGCACGGGCCGTCGGCGATGACCTGGCCGACCTCGACCCGCGTCGCCCTCGTCGACGATCGGCTTCTGGTTGACGCAGGTGCCCTGGTTGGAGCGGCGGAACTTGGCGAGCCGGTAGGTGCGTGCGGTGCCGTCGTCGTTCATCACGGTGATCGACGTCGGCGCGACACCTCCGTGACCACGCCGGCCTTCTCGGCGACGACGACGTCGCCGGCGTCGACCGCGGCGCGGTACTCCATGCCGGTGCCGACCAGCGGCGCCTCGGCGCGCGACCAGCGGCACCGCCTGGCGCTGCATGTTCGAGCCCATCAGCGCGCGGTTGGCGTCGTCGTGCTCGAGGAACGGGATCATCGCGGTCGCGACCGACACCATCTGGCGCGGCGAGACGTCCATGTAGTCGACGTCGTCGGCGGCACGCAGCTCGACCTCGCCGCCCTTGCGGCGGACCAGCACGCGGTCCTCGGCGAAGCGGCCGTCGCGGTCGAGCGGCGGCGTTCGCCTGGGCGATGACGTGCCGGTCCTCCTCGTCCGCGGTGAGGTAGTCGATCTGGTCGGTGACCTTGCCGTCGACGACCTTGCGGTACGGGCGTCTCGACGAAGCCGAACGGGTTGATCCGGCGCGTAGGTGGACAGCGAGCCGATCAGGCCGATGTTCGGGCCTTCCGGCGTCTCGATCGGGCACATCCGGCCGTAGTGCGACGGGTGCACGTCGCGGACCTCGAAGCCGGCCCGCTCACGGGACAGACCACCCGGGCCGAGCGCCGACAGCCGGCGCTTGTGGGTCAGCCCGGCCAGCGGGTTGGTCTGGTCCATGAACTGGGACAGCTGCGAGGTGCCGAAGAACTCCTTGATCGCGGCCACGACCGGGCGGATGTTGATCAGGGTCTGCGGCGTGATCGCCTCGACGTCCTGGGTGGTCATCCGCTCGCGGACGACGCGCTCCATCCGGGCCAGGCCGGTGCGGACCTGGTTCTGGATGAGCTCGCCGACCGTGCGCAGGCGGCGGTTGCCGAAGTGGTCGATGTCGTCGGCCTCGACGATCGGTCGACCTGCTCGCCGCCGCGAGTCTCGCGTGCTCGCCGGCGTGCAGCGCGACCAGGTACTGGATCGTCGCGACGACGTCCTCGATGCGTCAGCGCCTGGCGGTCGAGCGGCAGCGTCGAGGCCCAGCTTCTTGTTGATCTTGTAGCGGCCGACCTTGGCCAGGTCGTAGCGCTTGGGGTTGAAGTAGCAGGTTGTCCAGCAGCGTCTGCGCGGCCTCGCGGGTCGGCGGCTCGCCCGGGCGCAGCTTGCGGTAGATGTCGAGCAGGGCGTCGTCCTGGCCCGGCGGTGTGGTCCTTCTCCAGGGTGGCGCGCATCGACTCGTACGTCGCCGAACTCGCTCGCAGGATCTGCGCCTCGGCTCCAGCCGAGCGCCTTGAGCAGCACGGTGACGCGACTGCTTGCGCTTGCGGTCGATGCGGACGCCGACCATGTCGCGCTTGTCGATCTCGAACTCCAGCCAGGCACCCCGGCGACGGGATGATCTTGCGCGGTGAAGACGTCCTTGTCGGAGGTCTTGTCGACGGCTGCGCTCGAAGTAGACGCCCGGGCGAGCGGACCAGCTGGGAGACCACGACGCGCTCGGTGCCGTTGATGACGAACGTGCCCTTGTCGGTCATCAGCGGGAAGTCGCCCATGAACACGGTCTGGCTCTTGATCTCGCCGGTGGTCGTTGTTCATGAACTCGGCCGTGACGAACAGCGGCGCGCGAGTAGGTGATGTCCTGCTCCTTGCACTCGTCGACGGAGTACTTGGGCGGCTCGAACCGGTGGTCGCGGAACGAGAGCGACATCGTGCCGGAGAAGTCCTCGATCGGGAGATCTCCTCGAAGATCTCCTCCAGGCCGGACGGTGCTGGGCACGTCCCGGCGGCCGTCGGCCATGGCGGCATCGACGCGAGCCTGCCACCTGCTCGTTGCCGAGCAACCAGTCGAAGCTCTCGGTTTGCAACGCCAGGAGGTTCGGGACCTCAGGCGGCTCGCGGATCTTGGCGAAGGAGATACGGCCGGAGGCCGTTCTGGTGGTGGAACCTGTCACGGGCGCGGTGCGCGAGGCTGCCAAAGGGTCGCTTCCACGGGCCTGCGAGCGTTACTGGCGCATGCTGATGGCCCCACCTCCGCCGCAGCGCGCGCACGGCTAACCGGGGAAGAGGGACACATGTGGGGCAGCGCAAACTCGGAGCATACTCGCTGGGCACGACGAAAGTAAACCCCCTGCTCCTCGCCGCTATAACTCCCCGGCCTCCCTCTCCAGGGCGGCCGTTCTCGGGCCTCGCGGCGTCCTATCGAGCATGACGGGCCTCGCCGTGGGCGTCAAGAGAAGAAAGCCTGTCTTCCCCTTTCGAACTCCTGTTGCCGCAGGTCAGGCGGGTCCCCTTCCCGATCGCTCCGGTAGGCCGTCCGCGCGCGCCGTCCTTGTGTTACGTCGACTCCCGGCCGCCTCCCGGTTGCGGCAACCGCCCAGACGACGGGCACCGCGACGGCGGGCCGGCGCCACGACCCCGGTGCGCCTGCACCGGGCTGCACGACCTCCCACTGCCGTGGGGCCCTCACCGCCGCGGTGCGCGGCGTCCTCGACCCGAGGATCGACTACCTGAGGCTGACCTGGGCGCCGGCCGCCCTCGAGGGCGGCCTTGGCCTTCTCGGCGGCCTCCTTGTTCGCCCGCTCCAGCACCGGCTTGGGGGCGCCGTCCACGAGGTCCTTGGCCTCCTTCAGGCCCGAGGCCGGAGACGATCTCGCGGACCACCTTGATGACCTGGATCTTCTTCTCGCCGGCGGCCTCGAGGACGACGTCGAACTCGTCCTTCTCCTCCTCGACGGGCGCAGCGGCGCCACCGCCGGCCGCGACCGGGGCGGCCACGGCGACCGGCGCGGCCGCGGTGACCTCGAAGGTCTCCTCGAACTGCTTCACGAACTGGGACAGTTCGATCAGCGTCATCTCCTTGAACGCATCCAGCAGCTCGTCCGTGCTCAGCTTCGCCATGGTCGGCGTTCGTCCTTCCTCTCGTACAGCTCGGATCGGCCCGACGTCGCCGGACCTGGGTGAGTTCGTTCAGCTCTGGTCGCTTGCCGCGGTCTCCTCGGCGGTCTCTCGGCGGTCTCGCCCTCCGCCGGCTCGGTCACCGCCTGCGGCTCGTCGGCGCATCCGGAGCGTCGCCGGCCGCCGCGGAATCCACTGCGGTCGGCGGCGTCTCGGGAGCGGCCTCCTCCAGCTTCTGCCGCAGCGCGTCGAGCACCCGGGCGGTCTGCGACAGCGGCGCGACGAACAGGTAGGCGGCCTGGTTCAGCGACGCCTTCATGGCACCCGCCAGCCGGGCAAGCAGAACCTCGCGGGGCTCCAGGTCGGCGAGTTGACGGACGTCGTCGGCGGACAGCTCCTTGCCCTCGAGGATTCCGCCCTTGATCACCAGCGCGGGGTGGGCGCGGGCGAAGTCCCGAAGGCCCTGGCCGCCTCGACCGGGTCCCCGGTGACGAACGCCACCGCGGTCGGGCCGGACAGGCGCCCCTCGAAGGCGGTCACCCCGCCTCGGCCGCTGCGAGCGAGGTCAGGGTGTTCTTCACCACCGCGTAGGTGGCGTGGCCGCCCAGGCTCCTGCGCAGCTCGGTCAGCTGCGACACCGACAGCCCGCGGTACTCGGTGAGCACCGCGGCGTTGGCCGCGCGGAACCGCTGGGCGATCTCGGCCACCGTCGCGGCCTTGTCCGGCCTCGGCATGAGGCTCCTTTCACGGTTGTGCCCGCCGTCCGGCGCCTGACATGCGAAACGCCCCGGCGCAGGCGTCGGGGCGGGATCGTGCCGTTGGCACTCTCGTCCTGATCACCTGCGCGGGCCGCCCGCTGTGCGGGACCTTCGACCCACCCTTACGGGTGGTGACCGGCGGTCTTCGGCGGTGTTCAGCGTAGGTGACCCACGCCTCGCCGACCAAATCCGCGGATCAACTCGCGCGGGCGGCGTCCTCGGTCGGCGGGTCGGTGAGACGGACGACGGAGCCGAAGAAGCGCTCGATCTGGCGGACGACCTCGACGAAGCGGTCGAACTCGACGGGCTTGGTGACGTAGGCGTTGGCGTGCAGGGCGTAGCTGCCCATGACGTCCTCCTCCGCCTCGGAGGTGGTGAGCACGACGATCGGGATCACCCGCAGCTTCGGGTCGTCCTTTGATCTCGGCGATCACCTCGCGGCCGTCCATCCGCGGCAGGTTGAGGTCGAGCAGGATGAGGTCGGGCGTGGGCGTCCCGGCATGATCACCGGCCTGGCGCAGCAGCGCCAGCGCCTCGACGCCGTCGCTCGCCACCTCGAGGGCGACGGTGACCATCGTGTTGTCCGCGAAGGCCTCACGCACCAGCAGGACATCGCCCGGATCGTCCTGCGACGAGCAGGACGCGTAACAGTCGCGCGTCAGGGGTCATCTTGTCCGCTCCCCTCGGTCGCAGCCACCTGTGCGGAGTCGCCGACGCCGGGTTGCTCCCCGTGCGACTCGTCCCGGGACCGCTGCCGCTCCCCGTTGCCGGCGGCGTCGACGTCCGGGACGCCGCGCACCACCGGGAGCGTCCAGCGGATCATGGTACCGGGGCCGGGGCCGTTGCTCGACCCAGATCATCCCCCGTGATACTCCACGATTCTGCGGCACAGGGCCAGACCGATCCCGGTACCGCTGTACGTCTCTTCTCGTGTGCAGCTGCTGGAAGATCAGGAACACCCGCTCGGCGTACCGCGACTCGATCCCGATCCCGCTGTCCTCACACGAGAACTGCCAGTGGTCGCGCTCGCGGCGGACGCCGATGTGCGCGCGCGGCGCGGCCTCCGACCGGAACTTGATCGCGTTGGCGAGCAGGTTCTGCAGCAGCTGGGTGAGCAGGGCCGGCTCTCCCCGCACGGAGGGCAGCGGATCCCAGGTGATCTCGGCGCCGCTCTCCCGCTGGGACACCCTCGAGGTTCGACATCGCGAGCTCCAGGCACTCCTGAGGTCGACCACGGTTTCGCGGGATCGCGGCCCGGCCGACCCGGGAGAACGTCCAGCAACGTCGTTGATCAGCTGCCTGCATCCGCTAGCGCGCCGTCGACGCGCGTAGGTCGATGTACTGGTCGGCCCGCGCGTCCAGCTGGCCCGGCGTAGCTGCCGCTGCAGCATCTGGCAGAAGCTCGCCACCTTGCGCAGCGGCTCCTGCAGGTCGTGCGAGGCGACGTAGGCGAACTGCTCGAGGTCCCGGTTGGACTTCTCAGGGCCGCGGCCTGCCCCTCCAGCCGCGCCTGAGCCTCGGCGATCTCCCGGCGGCCCGCCTCGACCTCCGCGATCTGGTCGACGAGTCGACGGCGCATCCGCGTCCATGTCTGCGGCCAGCGCGACGAACTCCGGCGGGCCGTCGACCCGGACGGCGTGGTTCAGGTCCCCGGCGCTGACCTTCCGGGCCTCTCGCGCGAGCGCCTCCGCCGAGGTCGCTGACCCAGCGCCGCAGCAGCCACCACAGCAGGGCGGCGACGGCCACCGCACCCAACGCGCTGACCACCACCGCCACGAACAGCAGGTCCGTGCGCCAGCGCAGCGGAAACGCACGGCGTCCGCCCGATTGCTCCGCCAGCTGCGCGCTGTACGCGTCGAACCTGGTGCGGATCTGGTTGAACAGCACCTGCCCGCGCTCGGCCTCGGCCGGGGGCAGCGCGCCGGTGGCGTTGATCGTGGCGATCGCGGGCAACGCCCACTCGTTGGTACCAGCGATCGGCGGCGGCGTTGAACGCGTCGGAGGTCGGCCTGGGACGCAGGATCGTTCCCGAGCAGCGCTCGGATGCGGTCACGTCGGGTTCTGCGCCTGGGTGGTCAGCGCGTCGCGCATCGGCTGGAGCGAGCTCCGGTTCTTCGTCAGCGCGTACCCGCGGACCGCGGTCTCCATGTCGAGCCAGCTGACGAACCTGCGGTTGGACATGCCCTGCGCGGCGAAGTAGTTGTCGACCACCCGGGTCTGGGCGTCCTGGACCTCGGTCAGCACCGAGCCGGACAGCCCCACGACGCCGAGCAGCGCGACCCCTCCGGCGATCAGAGCGACCGCGATCCGCCGGCGCAGTCCCCAGCCGGGTCCGACCCACGAGCCGGTGGCCGAGGCCGGCGGGCCGTTCACCAGGGGGCCCCCTGAGCGGCCATCTGCAACACGACCACCGCGACGTCGTCCGCCATTGTTCCGCCGTAGGCCTGCTCGACCCGGTCGAGCGGGTCGTCGCACCAGGACGGGCGTGCCGGGAAGCATCCGGCTCAGCGCGGCGAGCTCGATCAGGCCGGGGACGCCCAGGATCTGTACCCCGCCCCCGCCGGCCCTCGACCAGCCCGTCGGTGTACAGCATGATCCGGCCACTCCTCAGGCAGCGGGACGGGCAGCCCGCGCCAGGTGGCGTCCTGGGCAGCCCGAGGGCGGGACCGGTCAACTCGCCGGAGATCTGGCCGGGCGCCGGGTCGAGCACCATCGGTGGGAGGTGGGCGGCCAGCCACAGGGTGGCGCTGCGGCGGTCCGCGGCGATCACCAGCATGCTGGCGAGGGCGAAGATGTCCTCCGAGCGCCGTTCCCGCACGAGCACCTGCTCGAGCACGGGGAACACCCGCTCGGGACCCACGCCGGCCAGCACGAGGGCGCGCCAGGCGATCCGCAGAGGCTGACCCCGAGTGCCGCCTCGTCCGGGCCGTGCCCGGCGACGTCGCCGAGCAGGACGAACACGCGGCCGTCCGGTGTCTCGACCACGTCGTAGAAGTCCCGCCGAGCGCGCCGCCGCCGGTCGGGCGGTAGCGGGCGGTCACCCCGAGGGACGGGTCGAAGATCTGCGGCACCGGCAGCAGGCCGCGCTCCAGCCGGGCGTTCTCCTCCGCACGCAGCCGGGTGGCGAACAGCTGGCGGGCGGCGCCCTCGGCGCGCCGCCGCTCGATGGCGTAGCTGACCGAGCGGCGCAGCAGCTGGCCGTCCACCGTGCCCTTGATCAGGTAGTCCTGCGCCGCCGGCGGCCACGGCCGCGATCCGCGCTGCGCATCGTTCAGACCGGTCAGGCAGACGACGGCCCGACCGCCCGCCGCCAGCACCTCGTGCACGGCCTCCGAGCCCTGGGCGTCGGGCAGACCGAGGTCGAGCAGCACGCACCCGAACGCCTCGCCGGCCAGGTGGGGACGCGCCTCGGCCAGGGTGCGGACCCGGACCAGCTCAGGTCGACCGCCGTCCAGCAGCTCCTGGACCAGCAACGCGTCGCCGTCGTCGTCCTCAATCAGGAGCAGGCGGCTCTCCTGCTCCCCTCACCGGCTCGTCGACCGGCAGCGGTCTCGATACACCTGGCCCCTCCGACGATCGAGGCCGTTGCGGTACCCGCTCCATCGCGCTCGGGGCCTTCCACCTGCGTGGACCCGACGCGCACAACCCAAGACGCGCGCGGAGATCAGCCGTACCCGGCTCGAAGACGCGTGCCGACAGACCAGGCCGGGACCCCCGGCCCGAGCGGAGCGCCTTGAACGGCGGGGTTCAAGCGCTGACCGTCTCCTCGGTCTCGAGGTTGCGGGTGCGGCTGACGTCCAGCGGGATGCCGGGGCCCATGCGTCGTGGCAACGGTCGCCTTCTTCAGGTAACGCCCCTTGGCGGCCGACGGCTTGCAGCCGGATGACTTCGTCGAGCGCGGCGGCGTAGTTCTCGCACCAGCTGCGTGTCGCTGAAGGAGGCCTTGCCGATGATCAGGTGCAGGTTGGCGTGCTTGTCGACCCGGAACGTCGATCTTGCCGCCCTTGATCTCGTCGACCGCCTTGGCGACGTCCATCGTCACCGTGCCGGTCTTCGGGTTCGGCATCAGGCCGCGCGGGCCCGAGGATCCGGCGCGATCGGCCGACCTTGGCCATCTGGTCGGGGGTGGCGACGACGGCGTCGAAGTCGAGGCAGCCGCCCTGGATCCGCTCGATCAGGTCGTCGCGAGCCGACGTCGTCGGCGCCCGCCGCCTCGGCCTCGGCGGCACTTGTCGCCGGTGGCGAAGACCGATGACGCGGGCGGTCTTGCCGGTGCCGTGCGGCAGGTTGACGGTGCCGCGGACCATCTGGTCGGCCTTGCGCGGGTCGACGCCGAGCCGGAAGCGCGACCTCGACGGTCGCGTCGTACTTCGTGGTGCGACGTCTCGCTGGGCCAGCCGGACGGCCTCCAGCGGCGGTGTAGAGCCCGGTCGCGGTCGATCTGTCTCGGCCGCGGCGCGGTATGCCTTGCTGCGCTTCACTGTCTGCCTCTCGTTCATCTCCTGAGAGTCGGAATCGGAGTTCGTGGTCGTCGGGCCAGCGCAGGCCCTGCCACTGCGGTGAACGCTACCTAGCCCGGGACCGGCCTGATCGGGTCCGTCGGCCGAGTCGAGCCTGATCGCCCGGTCGACTCGACGGTGATCCCCATCGACCGGGCGGTGCCGGCGATGATCTTCGCTGCGGCGTCGATGTCGTTGGCGTTGAGGTCGTCCAGCTTCTGCTCGGGCGATCTCGCGCACCTGCTCCGCCGGTCAGCCGTCGCGACCTTGGCCTTGTGCGGCTCGCCGGAGCCCTTCTGCGACGCCTGCGGCCTTCTTGATGCAGCTCGGCGGCCGGCGGCGTCTTGGTGATGAACGTGAAGCGAGCGGTCCTCGTAGACGGTGATCTCCACCGGGATGACGTTGCCGCGCTGGGACTCGGTCGCGGCGTTGTACGCCTTGCAGAACTCCATGATGTTGACGCCGTGCTGGCCGAGCGCCGGGCCGACCGGCGGCGCCGGGCGTGGCCTGCGCCGGCGTTGATCTGCAGCTTGATGAGCGCGGCGATCTTCTTCTTCGGGGGCATGCTGTCGGATCCTTCTGGCGGACGTGGTCGGGTGGTGGCGGGCGGCGCTGGCGTCAGTGCCGGCATCACTGCTGCATCAGATCTTGGCGACCTGGCTGAACGACAGCTCGACCGGGGTCTCCCGGCCGAAGATCGAGACCAGCACCTTGAGCTTCTGCTGGTCGGCGTTGATCTCGGAGATGGTCGCCGGCAGGGTCTCGAACGGGCCCTCCATGACGGTCACCGGTCTCGCCGACCTCGAAGTCGACCAGATCTCTGATCTCGGCGCTTGGCCGGCCTGGCGCCCTCGGCCTGGTGCCAGCGTCGGGCGCGAGCATCGTGAGACCTCGTCGAGGCTCGAGCGGCACCGGCTGGTGCGTGTGGCCGACGAAGCCGGTGACGCCCGGCGTGTGCCGGACCGCGCCCCAGGACTCGTCGGTGAGGTCCATCCGGACCAGGACGTAGCCGGGGATGCGGACCCGGCGGACCTGCTTTCGCTGCCCGTTCTTGATCTCGGTGACCTCCTCCATGGGGACCTCGACCTCGAAGATGTAGTCCTCCATGTTGAGGCTGGTGATCCGGCTCTCCAGGTTGGTCTTCACCCGGTTCTCGTAGCCGGCGTAGGAGTGCACGACGTACCAGTCCCCGGGCATCCGGCGCAGCTGGGCCTTGAACTCCTCCACCGGGTCGCCATCGAGGCTCCTCCGCCTGGTCCGCCTCGGCGTCCACGACCGCGGCCTGCGCCGTGTCGACCTCGGCCTCGACCTCGGTGTCGACCTCGGTCTCGACCTCGGCATCGACTGCGGTGCCCGCCCCGACCTCTTCGGCGGACGGCGCCCCATCCGGCAGCAGCGCCTGGTCCAGGACGGTCGGTGCCGGCTCCTCGCTCGGCTCCGCGCTCGGCCTCCTCGCTCAGGTCTGCGCTCGGCTCCTCGGCTCGGCTCGTCGCTCGGCTCGTCCAGCTCTTCGCCGGACTCGTCGCTTCGGCCGACCGGAGCTTCGGGAGCCGCGGTCAGGTCCTCCTCGCCGGCGTCAGCCTCGATGGGGCGCGAGGTCGAGTGCCGCCCCCTCCGGGGCCCCACCTGCTCGCGGTGCTGAACTGCGGCGTCTGCTCGGACACGCTGTCGTCCTACTTCCCTGGAGATCCAAAGTGTTCGTCTTGGGGCCGCGACCCGCCGTCCTCCCGGGCGGAGGATGCCGCGAGGTGGCAACGGACGGCACCGGGCGCCGGCGTCCCCTGACCTGGACGCGGGTCAGGAACCGCTCCGCCGAAGGCCCAGAGCACGAGCTTGCCGAAGGCGAGGTCCAGCACCCCGACACGTACGTCATGACCGCCAGCACGAACACCAGGACGACGCTCGTATAGGTGATCAGTTCCGTCCGGGTGGGACGAACGACCTTGCGCAGCTCGGCCAGGACCTGCCGGATGAACAGGCGGATGCCACCACGGCGACGCTTGGTCGCTGGCGGCGCGGTTACGGTTCTCACCGGATAGGTCCCGACTGCTCGAGGGTCATCGGCCATAACGTCGGACGCCTGGTCGGCGTGCCGACGCCGTCGGTCCGCCGTCCCGCGGGTCTGGCTCCGAGCGGTACGACGTTCCGCAGGGCAGGAGGGACTCGAACCCCCAACCGCCGGTCTTGGAGACCGGTGCGCTGCCAGTTGCGCCACTGCCCTCTGCTGGGTGCGCCGCGGTCCGACCAGTCCGAGGCCGCGCCTTGGCAGCCGTCAGTATGGCGGCCCGCAACCACCCGAGGAGGCAGTGTACGCACTCCCGGCACCTCTTGGTCGAACCATCGCAACAGCGGGTGACCCCGGGCGGTCCACCCGGCCCCACGGCGGTGCCAGGATGGGTGCGTGACCGACATCGCTTCGCATACCCTCGATCAAGCCTCAAAGGCCGAACGCCGGAGGGTTTCCGCCCGATCGCCGGCATCGCGGAATCCGCGACGCTGGCCGTGGACGCCAAGGCCAAGGCGCTGAAGGCCGCCGGGCGCCCGGTGATCGGCTTCGGTGCCGGCGAGCCGGACTTCCCGACCCCGGACCACATCGTCGAGGCGGCGGTCGAGGCGTGCCGCCGACCCGGCGAACCACCGCTACACGCCCGCGGCCGGCCTGCCCGAGCTGCGCGAGGCGATCGCCGCCAAGACCGGCGCGCGACTCCGGGCTCGCAGGTGCGCGGCCGGCCAGGTGCTGGTCACCAACGGCGGCAAGCAGGCCGTCTACCAGGCCTTCGCCACGCTGCTGCGACCCGGGCGACGAGGTGCTGCTGCCCGCGCCGTACTGGACGACCTACCCCGAGGCGATCACGGCTGGCCGGCGGCGTGCCGGTCGTGGTCGTCACCGACGAGGACCACCGGCTACCGGGTCGACCGTCGAGCAGCTCGAGGCGGCCAGCACGCCGCGCACCAAGGTGCTGCTGTTCGTGCTCGCCGTCCAACCCGACCGGCGCGGTCTACCCGCCGAGCGAGGTCGAGGCCGATCGGGCGGTGGGCGCGTCGAGCACGGCATCTGGGTGATCACCGACGAGATCTACGAGCACCTGACCTACGACGGCGCCGAGTTCGCCTCGATGCCGGTCGCTGGTGCCCGAGCTCGCCGACACGCTGCGTGGTCGCTCAACGGCGTCGCCAAGACCTACGCGATGACCGGCTGGCGGGTCGGCTGGATGATCGGCCCGACGGACGTGATCAAGGCGGCCACCAACCTGCAGTCGCACGCCGACGTCCAACGTCGCCAACGTGTCCCAGCGCGGCCGCGCTCGCCGCCGTCGACCGGCGACCTGTCGGCCGTGGCCGAGATGCGGGCGGCCTTCGACCGGCGGCGGCGCACGATCGTGTCGACTGCTCAACGACGATCGACGGCGTCGTGTGCCCGACGCCCGGAGGCGCGTTCTACGCCTACCCGTCGGTGCGCGGGCGTGCTGGGCGATACGATCCGCGGCCGGACATCGCGCGACGTCGGCCGGAGCTCGCCGACGCTGATCCTCGACGAGGCCGAGGTCGCGGTCGTGCCCGGCGAGGCGTTCGGTCCCAGCGGCTACCTGCGGCTGTCCTACGCGCTCGGTGACCACGATCTGGCGTGGAAGGTGTCGGGCGCATCCATCGCCTTCCTCTCGGAAGCGACCGGCTAACCGCGCTGGGGTGCGCACGGTGTGACACCGTGCGCACTGGAAGAGTCGCCGCGCCGTCGCACTGCGCTCACCGGGAAGCGCGTAGCGCCGCACAGTGCGGCTGGGCTGCGCCCCTGGTTCGATTTCCGGTTGCTACATGCCCCCGCAGCCACCTGTGCTCCCCTGGCCACCTCGGATACCGCGTGTCGGCGGCTCCGAACGGTGGCCGGGAGCGGGGTGGCCCCGGGGAGCATGCGGAGGAAGTGACGCTCGGGTGCGCGCCTCACAGGTGGGGTGAGACGTTCGTTTACGGGGTGGTGCGGACGTCCCTTCGCATGGGCGAACTGTCGGTGCGGCGGAGATGATGCCGCCCGGAGGAATCCGAACCTGATCGGGCCCGGCCACGCCCGGTGCCCGTGATCGCCGAGGAGGTCAGCCGGATGAGCCGCCGGGCCGCTGCGATCAGTTCGCAGGGCTGTGCGTGGTGTGGGGCATCCCGTACTTCATGATCAAAATCGCGGTGACCGAGATATCGTCGTTCGTCCTCGTGCTGGCCCGCACGAGCCTGCGCTGCGCTGGTCCTGCTCCCGCTCGCGCTCTCCCGGGGCGCTCTGCCGCCGTGCTGCCGCGCGATGGCGACCACTGCTCGTGTTCTCCGCGGTCGAGATCGCCATCCCGTGGTTCCTGCTGTCCGACGCCGAACGGCACCTGACCAGCTCGCTCACTGGGCTGCTGGTCGCCGCCGTCCCGGCTGGTCGGGTCGGGCTGGCGCTGCTCCGCCCGAGCGGCGACCGGCTGGCCCCCCTCGGCCTGGCGGGGCTGCTGCTCGGGCTGCTCGGGGTGGCGGCGCTGGTGGGGCTCGAGCGTCCAGGGCGCCCAGATGGGCGCCGTGTTCGAGATGGCCGGGTGGCGGTGGGCTGCCGCGCCGGCCCGGTGATCCTCGCCCGGCTGGTTCGGACAGCCCCGACTGGGCGTCACCACCGCGTCGCTGACGATCTGCGCGCTGGTGTACGTGCCACTGGCTGCCTCACCTGGCCGGATCACAGGCCCTCGGGCAGGGTACTGGCCTCGATCGTGGGGCTCGCCGTGGTCTGCACGTCAGTGGCCTTCCTCATGCTGTTCGAGCTTGTCGGGGAGATCGGCCCGGTCCGCGCGACTGTTTTCACCTACGTCAACCCCGCCGTCGCGGTCGCCGCCGGCGTCATCCTGCTCGGCGAGCCACTGACGCCGGCGACGGTGATCGGCTTCGTCCTCGTGCTCGCGGGCTCGATCCCTCGCCACCCGACGGCGACGTTCCCCGAGACCTCTCCCCGACGGCACTCCCAGGCGGTGGGATCATCGGGATCGACCCGTGCGGCGGGACGCACTGCCGCCTCGGCCCCGGCCTGAACCCGAATGCGGGTGAGGTGACCGGGAGGGGTGACCCGAGAGGTGGAGGACGCTGACGATCTCGGACGGCGCCGACCAGCGCACGGATCAGGCCATCCGGGTGCGCGGCCTGGTGAAGCGGTACGGCGAGACCACGGCGGTCGCGGGCGTTGATCTCGACATCCACCGGGGTGAGGTGTTCGCGCTGCTCGGCCCCAACGGCGCGGGCAAGACCACCACCGTGGAGATCCTCGAGGATACCGCCGTGCCGACGCCGGGGACATCCGCGTGCTCGGTGAGGACCCGTCCACCGCGGGCGCCCTGGCGGGCCCGGATCGGGCATCGTGCTGCAGACCAGTGCCGAGGCGACCGAGCTCACTGTGGAGCGAGATGGTCAGCCACTTCGCCGGCTTCTATCCCCGGCCGCACGACGTCGATGCGGTGATCGCATCGGTCGGCCTGAGGAGAAGCGCGGCGCACGCATGCGCGCGCTGTCCGGCGGCCAGCGGCGCCGCCTGGACGTCGCCCTGGGGATCGTCGGCAACCCCGAGCTGCTGTTCCTCGACGAGGCCGACCACCGGCTTCGACCCCGAGGCTCGCCGGCGTTCTGGGATCTGGTGCGCGACCTGCGAGGCGACGGGACGACCGATCCTGCTGACCACCCACTACCTCGACGAGGCGCGAGGCGCTCGCCGACCGGGTCGGGGTGATCTCCGTCCGGGCTGCTCTGGCCGTGGACACCCCGCAGAGCCTCGGCGGCCGCGACGAGCAGCGGCCGGGTCCGCTGGGAGGAGGACGGCACCGTCCGCGAGGTCAGTAGACCACGACGCCGCACCGCGGTGGTCACCGAGCTGGCCGGTCGCCTCGGCGGTGAGGTGCCGGGCCTGGCCGTGCAGCGGCCCACCCTCGAGGACGTCTACCTCGCGATGATCGACGGCACGCAGGACGGAAGCAGCCATGACCACGACGACCGCTCGCGCGAGCCGCCTGTCCGCCTCCGGCGGATCAACGCTGGCTGGGCGCCGCCCGTACCGTGATCGAGCTGAAGCAGTTCTTCCGCGAGCGTGACAGCGTCGTGTTCACCTTCCTGTTCCCGGTGATCCTGCTGGCCATCTTCGGTTCGGTGTTCAACGACGAGATCGCACCCGGCGTCTCGTTCACGCAGTACTTCGGCCGCGGGGATGATCGCCGTCCGGGATCATGCTGTCCAGCTTCCAGGCGCTGTCGATCGGGATCGCGCTGGAACGTGACGACGGCACACTGAACGCGCCTGCGCGGCACGCCGATGCCGCCGGTCGCCTACTTCCTCGGGAAGATCGGGCAGGTGCTGGTGACCGGCGTCGTGCAGGCCGCGATTCTGCTCGGGATCGGCGCGCTGGCGTTCGGGCTGGACCTGCCCGGATCGGCGAACCTCTGGCTGCGCTTCGCCTGGATCTTCGTGCTGGGCTCCGCGGCCGGCACGGTGCTCGGCATCGCGTACTCCTCGGTCCCGCGCTCCGGCAGGAGTGCCTCCGCGGTCGTCATCCGGTGGTGCTCGTGCTGCAGTTCATCTCCGGCGTCTTCTTCGCTCCTACAGCCAGCTGCCGGCCTGGATGCGCGACATCGCCGCGCTGTTCCTGCTGAAGTGGCTCGCGCAGGGCATGCGCTCGGTGCTCCTGCCGGCCTCGTTCGAGAGCCAGGAGATCAACGGGTCCTGGCAGCTGGGCTTGTGCGCCGTGGTGCTGACGCTCTGGACGGTGGTCGGGCTGCTGCTGTGCAGCCGGACCTTCCGCTGGCAGCGCCGCGACGCTGGCTGAGCGGCGCCGAGACGCACCTCGTAGCGCGTTCGGCCGCCGTCCTCACGCCGTTCGTGCGGCTCGGCTGTCGATGACGTGCCCGGACAGTCCGAGGTAGTCCAGTGCCTCCAGCAGGGAGCCCAGTCGCGGCAGCCGAGCCAACCGCCCGTTCCAGGCGTGCAGATCCCCACGCCAGGCATCGACGTACTCCGCCAGCGACTCGGGCCGGATCGCCTCCGACCTGCACCCCGCGCCGCGGCCAGCGGAACGCCGCACGGCCCAGACGTTCCCCGAGCGCTCGACGCCCTCGAGCCGGCGCTCGATGCGATCGATCAGCATGTGCCGCCTGTCCTGGAACGCCGCCCAGTACGCGGCCCCCGGACGCCGTCCGCGCTGACCTGCGATCGTGCAGGGCTGGAACAGGCCCTCCCCGAGGATGTCCCCGAACTCCTCGCGAGCCGCGCGTTCCGGGTCGGCGAAGGGGTCGTAGGGAATCTGCCGGACCTCGCCGGCGTCCAGCACCGCGTCGCGCGCCAGCCAGTGGTACAGGAAGAGCCAGTCCTCGTTGTAGACCGCGGGGAAGAACGGCAGGCATCCCTCGGTCTGGATCACCAGCGCACCGGCACCGGCGAAGACCCCCTGGAGTCCTCCCGACAAGCGGGTTGGCATGGCAGACCACCGAGTTGTCGGGGAAATGCGTCATCCTCCATCCGGCAGCGCGGGCGCGCCCGAGAGACGCCAGAGTCCCGCGGACGTCCTCCAGGCTCCTGGCGTCGTCATCGAGGAAGAGGATCGTGCGCCAGCCCAGCAACCGGGCCAGCAGCAGCCCGACGTTGCGCTTGGCGCTCACCTCCAGGTCTCGCGGCGATATGGCGACCGGATGTTGGTTGGTGGCGAACTCGAACTGCGGGTCGACTGCAGCGGCGGCACTGGCGACGGTGACCGTCCGGTCGCGATTTCGGCAGTGATGCGCGTTCCATCGCGGCCCCGCGGCATCCCGCCAGGACCAGCAACGGGCAATCCCATTCGTGCGCGAGCGATGCCGCATAGTCCAGGTGGCCGTTGACACGCTTCGATGGCACGACCACGCCGTCGAGGCGGGACCCTGCGGAGCTGGCAGACCCTTCTGCGGCGCAACAGACTTCGATGCGAGTCGTGGGCGGGAGTGGATGACGCACGCGTCGTCCCCGTCGTTCTCTGCCGGTAGGGTGGCACGCTCGCGCTCACGTTCCCTTCCCCGTCCGACCTGGCCGACGATCGGCCGACCCTGGTCGACGGCCAGACCGTCGCGTCGGTTACCCGGCGGTCAGGGCGCGTCGAAACATGGTGCCGGTTTGTCGCGGGGATCCACCTCAGCAGGCGGCTGCCCGAAAATCCGGCGGCGCAGCTGCGGGAGCGAGGCCTGCCAGGAGTCCGTGGCGCTCACGAGATGCAGGCGATGAAGAGGCGCCAGCCGGAAGTCCACTGCAGAGCCCGTTCGAGCGAGAGTGTGCCAGGCTCCCGCTGCCACCAGCGCTGCCAGTCGCCCATGTCAGCCCGCCGCTCCCCGACGAAAGACGAGGATTGCTCCGGCCAGCACGGCTCGACGACGGCCATCGCGGCGCGCACGGACGCCGCCGCGCCTTGTGTGCCATCGCGACGTCGTGCCGGCTGCGCGCCACTCGGTGAGAACTTCATCCAGGCGGATCTCCAGCCAGCTGCGCGGAAGCTGCGGCGGAGAGCGATCATTCGCGCCCAGTACGCCGGCGGGCGACCTCGTCCCAGTGAGTCGCAGGATCCCAGCCCACGCGGGTCCGACACGTCTCGCAGCTCGTGGAGATGCCGGTACAGAGCCCTCACCCAGAACGTCCCAGGCGAACTCTTGGCGGATGGCCCGCCCGGGGTCGTCGGGCAGGTCGTAGGTGTCCTGCGTGTGGTCGCCGATGGGCCGCACCCTGCCGCCGCCCCCGAAGCATGGCCTCTCCAGGGAAGGAAGAGCCAGTCCTCGTTGAACGTCATGGGAAAGAACAGGAAGAGTCTCGATCCCGTCCGTACGGCAATGAGCCCAGCGCCCATGAACGTGCACTGCGCGCCGCCGGTGAGGCGGTAGGCATGGCACATGACCGAGTTGTCGAGACGCACCGGTCCGGTGACCTTGCTTGTTCGCGACGAAGGCCCCCACCCCGCGACGTCGCAGGGATCGTCATCGTCCGTTCAGCTCGCGCAGGATGGCGTGAAGGTCAGGGCACTGCACCCGCGCACGTCGTCGTCGAGGAAGACCACGCGGCTCCATCCGACGAGGCGGAAGGACAGCGCGAGGCCGATCGTGCGTTTCAGTCCGGTGTCACGGCCGTGCCGGCGAGCTGCCGCCACCTGGTGGCGTGCGTCCTGCAGCGCGCGAACGGGAGATTCGTACTCCCCCGGCAGATCGACGACCGCCAGCCGGGCCGGCGGGAATCCTGAGATTGGGCATGGACCGCACGCGAGGATGCGGCCGACTAGCTACAGGACGACGAGCGGGGCGTCGGTCTTGAGCGCCAGCCGTGCAGCACTGCTGGATCCGCTTCGCCACAAGGTCCGGGAGGTCGGGACGACCACGGCGTCGACCGTGTCGCCACCGGCCGGAGGCGCGTGGACGACCGTGGGCCGACCCGGGAGAGTCCCGATGGCAGGAAGATGTGCACGCCGGGCGGCGGGACGGCGTAGGCGGCGGAGTGCCTGACATCGCGAGCACGGGACGGGCGCAGGCCGAGCAGCCACACGGGCCCTCTCCTCCTGCAATGCCAACGGACTTCCCACATCTCGTCGTTGCAGCGGGACGGGCGAGGTGCTGCTGCTCTCTCGTGGCGGCGCGGGGCGGACGGGGCGCCACGCGCTGATCTCACGTCGAACTTCGGAGAGGCGCAGGAACGGCCGCGCCAGGTCGAGGTGTGATGGTCGCCGCCGGCGAACACACCGGCACCTGGAGCACCATCCAGAACTTCTTGGTTCAGATCGGAAGTGCTCCCGTGATGTAGTGCTCGTTCCACCAGCGCGGAGGTTGGCGTCCGTGAGCGCGCGAACCATGCCGTAGGTGCCGCGACTGAAGATCCCCGCAACACCCGCGTTGAAGGTGGCCGAGAGGTTCAGGGCATTGGGCTGCCGGGCGAGGATACCGACGTCCGTACTCGAGTTGCGGGGAAGCCGTAGCCACAGCGGGAGCCCGCGGACGCTTCGAGGTCGTTCTCGTCCACGCAGGAATCGCGGACGATGGAGCCTCCTCCTGTGACCCCTCGAACTCGGGCACGCCGTTGTCGTCGGTGACGACGACACGATCTCTGGTCGTACTCCCTCGTCCCCACCCTCCGGCAGCCGGGTGTGCACCGGGAGGTCGAGTCGTCGGATGAACCTCTCATAGGTCGAGGATACCGGCCGCCGGGTAGCGAAGTCCCCCGGACGAAGCACATCACCGGGTGCCCGGTCAGCTGATCCGGAGTCGGTGATGTCGGCGACCGAGAAGCACCAGCGCACCTCGCTGCCGGGGTTCTCCGCCCGGATGTGTGCCCCACCAGCTCGATCAGCGAGTCCATCTGTCGCCGTTGCCCAGCGACTGGATGTGGTTGGGGCGTCTTGCGCGTGTAGGCCGACGTCACCTGCCGATCGCTCAGCGCCTGATCCCACGATGGTGATCGTCTGCCCGTCCGGGAAGTACCCCGGGCTCAGGCCACCGAAAGGCGCGCCGGTCTGTCAGAGGGAGGCCGGAAGCGCCACCCCGGCTGCGGGGCCTCTTCAGCGGAGCCGTACCAGCTCACTCGATCCAGCAGCTGGCGGCGAGCGTCACGTCCTCCTCGCGCCGTGAGGTCCTCCGCGGGCGGGAGGGCGGGGCTTCGCCGATCGAGGGACCTGCGGAGTCGCGAAGAAGCGGGCGTATCTACTGCAGCCCGCTCCTCAGGCGGCACCGCGTGCGCCGGACTCCCAGGAGGAGACCAGCGCCACGCTGATGCCCAAGGCATCGGCGACGTTCTTCTGGGTGACCTGGACACCGTCCCCAGGACTGAACCACTGGCTCCGGACGGCAGGGCAAGCCGCGATTGCTCGCTCACGGACCCACCTCCCGTCCAGGAGCATCGGCTCCTTGCGCTTAGTGCACCTGTCTCGTCAGGTGAATCGGCTGGCACGAACACAGCCAGGGGCGAGACGGCCACAGCATAGCCAGCCCGAGATGGCAATCCCCGATCTGACCCGTCCCGGGCAGGAGAAGCAGTCAGTCGGTCCGCGACCATTTCTCACCAGGCCGCGCAGCCGATCGCACCGAGACCGGCCAGTCCCATGTGCCGCGATCCTACCTGTTTAACCTCTTGTGCTCAAGCTCAGTGTATTAAATACTAACTCTTGGAAAGTCGCTGGGTCTACCTGAAGTCACTAAAGATCCGTTCGCCGACGCCGAACCCGGTACGGCGGACCCGCGGCCAGATCCCGCGTGATCCGCACGAGAGGGGCCGTCATGAGCACACTCCAGTTCCCCGCATCCGCTGATCCACATCAATCACCACATCGACCACCACGTCGACCACCACATCGACTTCACCACATCGATGCCGACAGCTTCCGGGTCAGCACCTGGGACCTGCTCATCGTCCCTCGCCCCCGCCGCGCTCATCGCCAGGGAAGTGGCTCGTCGTGTTGACCAGCGCGGTCAGGGGCGACGTGAGCGCAACCGCAGCCGTTTCATCGTGGTCCTCGGGATCGTCTTCCTGCTCGCCTTCTTCGTGAACGTGCAGGCCAGGGCGAGCTGAGCGCCGTCTCCTCGGCGCCCGGGGCGGTCGCCACAGCGAGGGGTGAAGCGACCGACCCGGTCGCCCGGATGGCAGACTCGGCGCATGGCGCGCCCGATCGAGACGCCCCCGCTGGCGCACCTTCATCTCCACTTCACCGGGTCCGATGCGGCCCGTCCGACGCTGAAGGACCTGGCCGCCAAGCACGGGATCCGGCTGCCGGAGACCCTGCGCGAGCACCACCTGCTGCGGCTGACTGCCGGACGAGCGGGGCTGGTTCCGGTTCCAGCGGCTCTACGACGCCGCCCGGGCGTGCGTGCGGGACGCGGAAGACATGCGCCGGATCGTGCTCGAGGCGGCGGCGGACGACGCCGCCGAGGATCCCGCTGGCTGGAGATCCAGGTGGACCCGACGTCGTACGCGCCGCATCGTGGGCGGGCTGACCGCCGGCGCTGGAGATCGTCCTGGACGCCGCGCGCGAGGCCAGCACGCGACCACCTCCTGCCAGAGTGGCGGTGATCGTTGCGGCGAGCCGGATCCGGCATCGCGCTCGACGCCCGGACCCTGGCGCGGCTGGCCGCCCAGGCACGCCGGGCGACAGGGCCGGGCGAGGTGATCGGCTTCGGGCTCGAGCAACGACGAGCGGCGCGGGATGACCGAGGAGTTCGCGCCCGGCGTTCCGGATCGCCGCACCGAGGCCGGGCTGGCCAGCGTGCCGCACAGCGGCGAACTGCTCGGGCCCGACCACGTGCGGACCCACGCTGGACTACCTCCGGCCCACCCGGCTCGGGCACGGAGTGCGCCTCAGGTCGAGGACCCCGACCTCCTGGCGCGCGTCGTCGACGCCGGGATCGCCCTGGAGGTCTGCCCCACGAGCAACGTCGTCGCTCGGCGTCTACCCGACGCTGGCGGAGTGTGCCGCTCGCCCGGCTGGTGCAGGCCGGGCGCCCGGCTCGCGCTCGGGGCCGACGACCCGCTGCTGTTCGGCCCGCGCCTCGCCGCCCAGTACCACGCGGCGCGCAGGGGTCACGCGGTCTGGACGACGCGGCGCTGGCCGCCCACCTGGCCCGGGAGCTCGATCCGAGGCCTCGCGCGCGCGCCGGGTGACGTCAGAGAGAGGACTGCTTTCCCGACATCGAGCAGTGGCTGGGCTGACCCTGGCCCGCTCCCGAACCGATGTGGGATGGCAGATCTGCGCTGCCACTGCTGCGCAACCTGGCCACCACCGGGACGGTGAGGAGAGCCGCGGCCAGCTCCCACCCTCCCGGCCAGCCAGCCGATGGGCGGTGGCAGCCGACCATGAAGCCGAGATAGCCGAGCACCGAGACGACCGCCGCGACGCGCGGCGGCAGAACGGCCCGGCGGCGTCATCGCTCGTTCTCGCGGCCAGGCCGACATGACGAGCGGGAATCCCGGCGGCCACGCCGGCGCGGCCCAGAGCGCGACACCGACCGCGGCCCGGGCATCGCCGGGGCGAGGGCCGTGCCGCTGACGGCTGAGCACGCCGGTGCCGACGGGTGAGGGACGAGCAGGCCGGCGGCGAGCGGGCGGTCCGCGCGCCACCCCGGGCCGGCAACCCCTGGGCCCGGCCCAGCGCGCCATGATCACGGCGGCCGCGAACATAGCAGCAGACCGCCGGCCGCATCGATCTCCTGGGCCGGCCGAAGCCGTGGACGAGCACCAGCGGCAGCCAGTCCGCGACCGCCCCCTCGGCCGTTGCGATCCCCAGCAGCAGCAGGCCCAGAGCGACGGTCCGGCGATCCTCCAGGCCGACCGGGTCCAGGAACCGGCGGCGTTCAGCTGCCCTCTCGCGCCAGATCCCGGAGGCCCTGAGCGGCACCGAGGATCAGCACGCCGAGGACAACCGCGACGCCGAGGAAGTACGCCCGGGTTCGACCGGACCTGCAGGCGGCGACGATGCCGCCGAGGACGCCACCCGCGGCACCCGCGCTGAATGCGGCTGCAGGCGGGGCATCCAGCCGGCGTCGCGAACCGTCCGCACAGCGACCCGCCTGCAGGTTCATGGTCGCTTCCCACATCCCGCCGCCCGCACCGAGCACGACCAGCCAGGCGATCCGGGACGGCCACTGGTGTCCAGCCCGACCCAGGCGAGCGCGACACAGGCGCAGCCACTGGCGGAGCAGAGCAGCAGCCGCCCCACGCCGGCACGCCCGACCGCCGGACCGGTCAGCGCTAGCCGCGAGAACGTATCCGGATGCCAGAGCCCACAGCAGGAGCGCCATCCGACCCGGCCCGAGCCCACCCTGGCCGCTGATCGCGCAGGTACCCGAGACGCCCAGGTCGCCCAGCGGGAAACCACTGGCAGCCAAAGACCACACCAAGGGCGGCGGCCTCGGGCACTCGCCACCGGTCGAGGGCGTGGGCCGCCCCCGTTGCACCGGCTCAACCTGGTGAGCGGGGTTTCGGGCCGAGTATCGGCGGTTCGGACGATCTCGGTTCGCCCGCGGCGCCTAGAGCGAGCAGCCGATCAGGGGTGGGCTCGAGGGACAGCTCGATGCCGAAGCAGGCGAGGACGCCGCCGCGGAGGTGCCGGGCGAGGGCCAGCACGTCGGCGGTGGTCGCCGACCCGCGGTTGGTGATCGCGAGCGTGTGCTTGGTGGACAGGCCAGCGGGCCCGGGCAGCCCGTAGCCCTTGCGCGAAGCCGCGCGTTCTCGATCAGCCAGGCGGCGCTGGTCTTGCCAGCCAGCCGTCGGCGGCCGGCCAGCGGGGCGCGGCGTCGGGCAGGCGTGCGCCGGGCACGCGTCAACGCACCGGGGTTCGTGAAGAACGACCCGGCGCTCCAGGTGTCGTGGTCGGCGTCGTCCAGCACCATGCCCTTGGTGCGCGCAGCGCCAGCACTGCCTCGCGGACCTCGGCCAGCGGTGCGCGCTCCGCAGGCTCGACCCCGAGCAAGCGCGGGCCAGCTCGGCGTACCGCACCGGCGCCGACTGGTGCCCAGCGGCAGCTGGAAGGTCACCTCGAGCACGACGAACCGCGGCGCTCCCAGGTACCGGTCCACCTTCAACCGGCGAGGAGCGGTAGCCGAACTCGCAGTCGGCCAGCTCAGCGTGCGCACGCCGCGAGACCTGCCGGTCCCAGGTGCGCACCGAGGCGACCGTCTCGGCTGACCTCCTGGCCGTAGGCGCCGACGTTCTGAGCGGCGTCCCGCCGGTCGGGCCACGGATGCCGGACAGAGCCTCGATCCCCACCAGCCCTCAGCCGCGGCGCGGCCGGACGACGCCGTCCCACTCCCTCGCCGGCCTGCCACGCCCGGACCGAGGGCGCCCGCGCACGTCTCGACCGGATTCCGCCTCGACGCGCGGTCGAGGCGACCTGTACGACGGTGCCGGGAATCCCTCGTCGGCGACGACGAGGTTGGACCCACCTCCGAGCACGAGCAACGGCTCGCCCGCAGCGTCGACCGCGCGGACGGGCGTCGATCAGCGCGTCCGAGGTCCGCGCGGTGAGGAACCGCCGGACCGGCCCGCCCAGGCGCAGCGTGGTGTGGTCGGCGAGGACGACGGCCCCGGGGGAGATCGAGGCCGTTGCCGGAGACGTGCGGGCAGGTGGGGAAGCGGCCGAGGCGTCAGGCACGCTGCACACGCTATCCGGACACTGCGGGGTCGAACCGTATCAGCCACCCCGACCAGGTCCGTCGGCGCGGCGCCGTCCGCGGTGACGGCGGAGGGCGGGGTCGCGCGACGCCGGCCAGGACGAAGGCGGCCACCACAGGCAGGAGGATGGCGGCCAGCGCCGATGCGACCCCGACGGCGTTGCCCAGGCGGCCGATCAACAGCGGCCGGCGAGGAAGGCGGTGTAGCCGAGCGTCGCGACGACCGAGACGCGGGCCGGCGCCCAGGCTGCATCATCGGCAGCGGCGCTGATCCCGACCGGGAAGGCGAGCGCGGTGCCGGCCCCCACAGCAGCGCACACCAGCGCCGCGGCGAACGCGCCCACCGTCCCGGCCGACCGGGGCCGAGCGCGCGAAGCCGCCGATGCCAGCACGACAAGCCCGGCGCCGATCCGCAGCGCGACCACCCGACCCCGCCGGTCCAGCGAGCGCGGGCCCGCCAGCCGGGTCAGGGTCATCGCCGCGGTGAACACGGCGTACCCCGCGGCACCGGCGGCCGGCGGCACCGGTAGCCGTCGACCAGACCCAGCGCCAGCCAGTCGTTGGCCGATCCCTCCCGCCAGGGTCATGCACGCACGAGGACGCCGAGCGCGACGGTGCGCACGCCTCGCCCGCGCCGGGGCTCGGGACCGCTCGGAACTCCCCGCGCCGGACCGGCCGCCCACCGGCCTCGGCCTCGGCGTCCGCCGCCGGGAGGAAGAACGCGCGGCGGGCAGGAGCACGGCGAGCACCACGACCGCCACCAGCGGCAGGTGGACCGCAGCGGGACGTCGGCCGCCGCGGCCAGCGCCCCCACCCGGCGCCGGCCACGGACCCGGGCTCAGGCGGCGTGGAACCTCGGCATGATCGAGCGGCCGAGCCGGCGCTCGACGTCCGCACCCTCACGACGTTGATGGCCACGTCCCGGGTGCCCAGCTCGCGGCCCCGAACGCCGCGAACCCGAGGGCCACCCCGGCCGGGGCGCGGAGAAGACCCCGACGACCGCCGGCCTGACGCACGCGCGATCACGCCGCTGACCACGACCGTCCGGGCCGGCCCGACCCGGTGCACCACCGCGCCGGCCAGCGGGAGCGCGGACGGGGAGCCGATCGAGGACGGCGAGCAGCAGCGGGCCCCACCTGGCCCGGGCTCAGCGAGAACTCGTCGCGGATCGCCGGGATCCGCGCGGCCCAGTTGGCGAAGGCGAAGCCGTTGGCGGCGAAGGCGATCGCGACCGCGTTGCGGGCGTGAGCGCAGCCGCGTCGCCAGGCGCGGGTCTCGGTCCGGAGCGGTCGGGGCCAGGCGGGCGCACGACCGCTCTGGGCGCGGCCGAGGACCTTCTCCCCCGCACAGGTGACCGACGGGTCGACGGTGACCCAGTGCGCTCCCTGCTCGTCCCTGGCCACGACGGCGCCGCGGACCTCCAGGGCGGCGCCCGTCGTCGTCCGGCACGATCACCGGCCGGGTGAAGCGCGTGCCGTACTTCGCGCACCGCGCCCGCATCGCCGCACCACTCGGTGACCAGCCGGACGGCGGTGGCCATGGTCAGCATCCCGTGTGCGATCACGTCCGGCAGGCCCGCCTGCCGGGCCAGCCGGTCACCCAGTGGATCACGTTGAAGTCGCCACTGCACCGGCGTACCGCACCAGATCCGCACGGCGCAGCGGGTATGTCCGGCGGCAGCTCCGCCCGACCTCCGCCGAGTCGAACGCTGGGCGCGGGCGGCGGCCACCTCGGTCGACTCCGGCACCTCCGCCGCTCCACGATCGTCGAGATGACCGTGCTGACCGCGCTCTGCCGCGCCTCGGCGGCCAGCTCGACCCGGGTGGTGACCATGGTGTGCCCGCCGGCCTGGCGGACACCGTCCACGTGCAGCGTGCCGACCAGCCGGTCGCCGGCGACGATCGGGCGGTGGTGCGCGAAGCGTTCCTCGCCGTGCACCACCCGGGAGTAGTCGATGCGCACGTCGGGGATCGGCGAGCGTTTGCGCCTCGCTGCGCTGGGCGGCGATCACCGCGAACGTCGGCGGTGCGATCACGTCGGGGTAGCCGAGCGCCCGGCCGCCTCCGGGTCGCGGTGGACGGCGCCCTCGGCACCAACGGCGTCGGCGAACTCGCGGATCTTCTCCCGGCCCACTTCGCATACCGGCGACGGCGGGTAGACCCTGCCCGAGACCACGGGGTCGACTGGCATCGACTACCTCCAGCCCCGGCGGGCAACCCGGTCAAACACGACGACCGCCGGATCGGCGGTCGTCACGGTCGGTCCGACGCGGTTCTCACGAAGCGTCTAGCGTGGTCTCGCGATGTGAGGTGCCGACCGCAGCGCGGGCAGAACTTCTTCAGCTCGATGCCGGTCCGGGTCGTTGCGCCGGTTCTTCTTGGTGATGTAGTTGCGGTGCTTGCACTCCGCGCACGCCAGCGTGATCTTCGGGCGGACGTCGGTGGTCTTGGCCACGGTGCATGCCTTCTTCGCTGGTGCGGTCTGCGTGAGATCGTACGCGTCGGCCTGCGCGATCGCCGAGCGTCCGGTAGCGGTGGCCGGACTTGAACCGGCGACACAGCGATTATGAGCCGCTTGCTCTACCGACTGAGCTACACCGCCACGGTCCGCACCTGCCCTGACGCCGCGAGTCGCGTCCGAGCCAGAGCCCCATTACGGAATCGAACCGTAGACCTTCTCCTTACCATGGAGACGCTCTGCCGTCTGAGCTACTGGGGCCAGCGGTCTGCCAGCGTACACGGCGTCACCGGAACCGCTAAATCCGCGACGACGCGGCCGGGCGCGGCGCGTGAGGCGGGCGGCGGGCACCCACCGAACGCCGCCCTCCGCCACCCGGACGATCAGCCGGGGCCACTTCTCCCCGGCGGGCCGCGACCAGTGCCCAGACCACGGCATAGTCGGCGCAGCCGTGGCGCCGGCAGTGCAGCGCTGCAGCCCGACGAGCACGCCGTACGTGAAGGCGTTATCGCCGTCCAGATGCGCGCGCGAGCCCAGGTCCAGCAGCGCGACCCGCTGGGCGACGATGCCGAATCCTGGCGGGCGCCCAGGACTTCCTGGACGGACTCCATCCCGGCGGCGAACCCCGCGTCGCTCGCTTTTTCTTGCCGAACACGCCGCTCACCGACTCCCTGGCGTACCGGGCCCGCTTGGCGGCCTTGCGCACCCTGGCACCCGCAGGTCGCGCTGCTCGGCGTCCGGCGCCTCATCATCCGTCGGCGACGGCCCGCCGCACGCGCAGCAGGGTGTGCCGCACCCGGCGCTTGAGCATCTTGTCGGCGCGCTTCCGGGCGGTGCCGGTCAGCGGCGGGTCCGCGAGCAGGGCCGCGAAAGCCGGTCCAGGGGAGGCTCAGGCGCTCGCTCGCGCGTCGAGCTCTCCCGACCAGGACGTCGTCGTAGGCCTCGGTGTAGGTGGTGCAGCAGTCGTCCGCGATCCGGCTTGGCGACCGGGCCGAGGGACCAGCTCCGCGGGCAGGGTCTCGAGCTCACCGGTCAGCCGCTTCGCGCATCACCCGGCGGCGTCGCGCGCGCCCCGCCGAGGACGCCGCCCAGCCACTTCAGCTCGTCCCAGCAGCGGATCGGCGACCTCCGCGCTCGAACAGCGGCCGGAAGGTCGCCAGCGCGCTGCGGAGACGGCGGGTGGCCACACGCATCTTGCGGATTTTGGCGCGTCGTGTCCCTCCATCCGACGTCCGGGGTCCCGTGGATTGCAGCTCCTCGACCTGCTCGCGCACGTGGCGACTCGCGACCGGTGCCCGCCGACGGCCGCTTGCCGGCCGGCGTGGAGCCGGGGCGCTGACGGGGGCGCGGGTCGCCTCCAGCCGGTCTCGGCAGCGCCGCCCGGGCCAGGCTTCGACTCTTCGCGGCCGCCTTCCTCGCACCCGCTCGCAGGAGCGCCTCTCGTCGCCGCCGACAGCACGTCCGGGGTGCCGTCGACGAGCTTCTCGACCTTCGATCTCCCGCCAGGTGCTGGTCGTGACCCGGTCGCCCATGGCATCCGCGGCGACGGCGTCGTCGGCGATCTCTGCGAGCACGGTCCCAGCTACCGGCGTCGAGCAGGCGGTGCACCCTGCGGCGCGTGGTGAGCCGCGCCACCGGCGGCGAGCCCCCGGCCCGAGACCGCCCCCCGAGCGAGCGCGGTCAGCTCCTCCGGCACGCCGTCGGCCGGCCGGCCGGGAGTGGCGCGTCGCAGCTCCAGCCGGCGCTGGGCGTCCGAGCGCCGGCAGCTTCAGCGTGCCAGCCAGCGTCGCCGCCGCCGGTGTGCGCTGGCGCAGCGTGGCGCCCCCACGGGCAGCAACCGCAGGCTCGCCGGTATCGAAGTAGGTGGCCACCAACCGCTGCACGCGCAGGGACTCCACGTCGGCGACCTCCGGCAACCCCGTGAGATCGGGCAGGCGGAATTCCTCGCCGACGTCGAACTTGGCCTCGATCTCCAGGTGCCGCCCAGTCACGCGATCCTTCCTGCCTGCGCTCTGACAGAACTGGCGACCGCGAGCAATACGTAACTGAACGAAGTACAA
>ERZ1370068.8679-contig-7513_pt1 | contig 69190 bp, 109 predicted proteins | sample MGYA00561227_ERZ1370068 | MGnify/ENA primary metagenome ERZ1370068 (study PRJEB38410, sample SAMEA6850437) | metagenome | study: Metagenomic assessment of the ecological functions of the soil: analysis of the soil microbiota associated with the...
CCAGTTACGTATTGCTCATCTTGTTGTAGACCATCGACGCGGCTGAGAGCGGACCACAACCCCCGGGGACCCCGGCGGTGTAGGCGACCGACTGAAGTTCTCGAGATTGACTCCCCTCAACCGCGATAATCGCCGGCGCCGTTGACACGAAACTGATCGGGTCTCGGCCGCCGTACGGGTCGGGGTACGTCGGGTTGGGATGATTGGCAGTGGGCTGCCGGAAGTTCTGCCAGCTCGCCCGACGCGACCTGCAGATTCATCGGGTTGTAGTAGATCCCGTAGTCGGCGCGCGACGACCGTCTTGCCGTCGTTCCTGCAGATCCCAGGCAAAGCCGACGCGCGGACCGAAGTTGTTCTTGTCGCCGCGCTTGCGAGAAGTCCACCGAGCGGCGCCGAGGCTGGTCGGCGTGCCGGTCGTGGGGAAGATGGTGCTGCCCCTGTGGTCCTTGTCGTCGAGCGTCAGCCCCTGGTTGAACGACCTTGAACTGATAGTCGTAGCGCAGCCCGAGGTTCAGCGTCACACCGGCGCCCGGCTTCCACTCGTCCTCGGCATAGGCGTCCGACAGCACGTTCGGGGCAGTACGTCGACGTTGAGCAGATTCCCAGTGGCTGAACTGCGTCACGGATCCAGGAACTGGGACGAACGCTGCGAGAGCTTCGATCGGGTCGAACGGCTGATCGACGTTGAACGTCCACGTGCCGAGACTGGTCCGGTTGTCTCGCCCAGATCGGCGCAGCTCTGGCGCGCCGGCGCCGAACTTCCAGGTGTGCCTGCCCAGTGGTGATCGACATGTCGTCCCGCAGCTCACGCGACCGATGGCCGTGTAGAAGTTGCCGCTGGTGCCCCATGACGAGGCTCGGGAAGGTGTACGGCGCGTCAGCGGCTGCAAGTACGCGCAGGCGAGTCGTCGAACAGAGTCCTCCGCGGCGCTCGACGCGCCGGGCGGATGCTGCGCGGAAGTGGTAGTTCGTCCACTGGCCGCGAACCTCGTTCAGCACGCGCGGCGAGATCGACCCACGTGTGCGCCCCGGCCCACGAGTAGCGCTTTGCTCGATGACCGCCGGCGCCTGAGAACCACGGCGCCGACGACGACGCCGCGCAGCCCTCGCACGTGTAGTCTGAGACCTGCCAGGCGTACCGCACGAACAGCGACTGCTGCGCGGCCGATCTGCACGTCGCCGCGCGTGAACGACATGTGGTTGTATTCCGGGCTCGGGAAGGTGTCCGTTCAGGTTCCCGTAGAACTGCGGGAGCTGTCACGACCACGCGTGTCTGTTGGGTTGCTCTGGTTAGCCTCCGCCGCCTCGAAGAAGTGGATCTTGTCCTTGACGATGGGGCCGCCGATTGCCGCCGCCATGCTTGATGCCGGCTGAAGTTCGGCTTCGGCTGCCCGGCGCCAGTGCGAACGGGTCCATGCGCGTTGAGCGCCTTGTTACGGTAGAACTCGAACGCCTTCGCCGTGGAACTGGCTGGTCGCTGCGCTCTTGGTCGCCATCGACACCGCGCCGCCCGCCGTCCAGCCGTATTCGTGCCGGCGACTGGCTCACGAACACCTTTGAACTCCTGGATGGCCGACTGCGGAAAGTCCATGCGCGGCTCGCTCGGTGTTGCCTTCCTTGTTCCACACGCCGTCGACCGAGCAGCGCCGAGCCGTTGGTGAAGCGCCGGCGCCTGATATTCGAGTTCGGCCTTGCGCGCGCGCATCGGCATCTCGGCTGGTGCCCGGCATGGCGAGCGCCAGATCCATCGGCTGCCGCGCGTCGCCGGGCGGCAGGCATCTGCATCTGCTCTTGCGTGATGACGCCCGACACTGTCGCTCTGTCGTCACCTCGACGATCGGCGCTTCGCCGGTGCACCGTCACCGGACTCGGCCACCGATCCTGCACCTGCATCGTGACGTTGCGACGTGACTTCCGCTGCCGGTGTTCACGCGTGAGCGCCGGCACGTCACCGTGGCGCTGAAGCCTGCGAGCTCGGCCTTCAGCTCGTAGCGTCCTGGGCAGCGAGGCCAGCCAGGCGAAGCGAGCCGTCCGCCTCGGTGACGACGGTTCGTCGTGGCGCCGGTATCGACGTTCCGTCCCGTGACCGGTCACGCCGGGAAGCACGCCTCCCTGCGCGTCGTCTGACGATTCTCGAGCAATGACGCCGTTGGTCGTCTGCGCCATCGCGGGTGTCGCCATACCACACGCGAATGCGAAGAGCAGCGCCGTGATCGAAGCACGTCGCAACATGTCTGTCACCCCCTATAAAGTCGAGAACCAGACGTCTTCGACTTTCCTACTGCGTTCCTGACGGAATTTCGAGCACGTCGTGCGCTTCGGTCGCGTACGGATGCGGTCTGTTGCCCGGCCATGTCCGGCGCGCCGCCGCCTTCCTGCTTCCCGCTCACCACGTGCAGCTTGTTGCCGATGAAGCCCATCGCGTTGCCGTGGCGCGCGCTGGGCATCGACGGCAGGATCTCCCAGGTGTTGCTCGCCGGATCGTACGCCTCGAGCGCGCGTGAACGCCGCCGACAGCTGCCGAGTTCTGCAGCTCGCCGCCCGCCGACGTAGATCTTGCCGTTGTAGGTCGCCGCGCCCCGCCGCTGCGCGCGGTCGGCATCCGGTCCTTGACCACGCCCCACAGGTTCGTCGCCGGGTCGTATTCTTCGACGACGTCGATGTTGGTCGTCGCCGGAATGTTGCCGGCGCCGATGCGTCCGCCGATGACGTAGATCTTGCTGTTGCACACGACGCCGGAGAACGCGTGGTTGCGCGCCGTCGGCATCGGGCTCCGTTCGGTCCACGTGTTGGTCGCCGGGTCGTACATCTCGTTGCGGCCCGTCACGCGCGTGCCCATGCCGTTCTCCAGCGGCTCGAGTCCGCCGATCACGTAGATCTTGCCGCCGACTTCTTCGGCACTGCGCCGAACAGCGCTTCGACCGGCAGCGGCGCGAGCGCCTTGTAGGAGTCGGCAACGGGATCGTATTCCCACGCGTTCGTGCGTGCCGCCTTCGCCGCTGATCGCCCGCGTGCAGCCGCCGAAGATATAGAGCTTGCCGTTGTACGCCGCCTGCGCCTGGTGGTGGACCGTGACGGGAATGTTCTTCTTCTTCGTCCACTTGTCCGGCCCCGCGTCGCACTGCCATAGACGAGCGCCGGCGGGCAGCTGAAACATGGGCCCTTGCTGACATTCGGAGGGCGGCGGCTGACGCCCGGCGGCGTGAAGCCGAATCCGCCGATCACGTACAGTTTGCCGTTGGTCACCGACGCGTAGAGCTCTTCCTCTGGCTCCGGGAAATGGCGCGGCCTTCGACCAGCGCATGCCGCGCGCCGGCGGATTCTGCGCGGATCACTTGTCACCGGCGGCGATCGCGATCACGCACGCGGCGGCGAGCACCGCGCAGACACGTTTGATGACCGCAGACATGTCGGAGCGCTCCACGCAAAAATGTGAGGTTCGGGCGAAGTCTACGCCTCGTCACGGACGGTTCTGAGCAATCCCTGGAAGCCAGGTCCGTCCGCCGAACATGCTATTGTTTGCGCTTCCTCAGTTTTGTTGATTCGAATACGGGAAATTGAAGGCGGGACGTGACCGCCGAAGGAGCGTCATCATGACATCGGCAACGCGCCGGACGAGTGCGGCTCGCCACCACGTTGGTCCTCGGGATGTGGACGGTCTACGCGCAGCAGGCGCCCGGGCCGCTGGGACACGGAGAAATGCGCCAAGCTGCCGCAGCCGGCCGAGGAATACACCCCCGTCCAGGTGAACGACAAGATGCTATCTGATCGGCGGCAACGCCGCGGTGCTCACGCCTCGGCGCACGCGCGACGCACCCGGCCCGCGTCATGGTGACGACCTGGCGGCGAACACGTGGGTCGGAGAAGAAGAACACGCCGTTCTTCACCGATCACATGAGCGGCCGCCACCTACAACGGCGAAGATCTATATCTTCGGCGGCTCCGGCGCGATGACGCAGGAGGCGCCGAGCGCGACGCTCGACAACGCGTGGAATACGACCCGGCCGCGGACACGTGGAAGGCGATCGCGAAGCTGACGGCGAAGCGGACCGCCGGCGCCGCGGTCGAAGTCAGGCGGCAAGATCTATTTCATCGGCGGCTCGAGCGATCTCACCGGACCGGACGGCAGCAGGTCCAGAACGCCGGACTGGTCGTCGGCACCAACGAGGCGTTTGACCCGGCCACCAACAGGTGGGAAACGCGCAAGCCGATGCCGACGCCGCGCAACCACCCGGCGATCGGTGTGGTCGGCGGCAAGATCTATCGTCATCGGCGGCCGCATCACCGCGAACAACATCGGCGGCTTCACGGCCGCCAACGTCGACGTCGTCGAGGAATACAACCCGGCGACCGATTCGTGGCGGGCGATGAACCGGATGCCGACCGCGCGCAGCGGCCAGGGATGGAGCGACCTACCAGGGGAAGATCTACGTCGCCGGGCGGCGAGCAGCGCGACTACCACATCGAAGGCTCGCTGCGCGACGTCGAGGTGTTCGACCCGGCGGTCAACGACTGGTACGCCTTCCCGTCGATGCCGACCGCGCGCGCCATGGCGTCAACGTGCGCGGCGTACAACGGCAAGCTGTTCGTCATCGGCGGACATCTCGTCTTCGCGGGCGGCGGCGGCCACGCCGCTCGATGCGGCGAATAACGAGGTGTTCGAATCTCGGCGCCGCCGGTCGCACCAACTAACGGCAGCGCGGAGTTTATGACCACAGAGGCACAGAGATCCTGATTGTCTCGAATGCCTCTGAGTCTCTCGTGGCCCGTGGGTGTGACTTGCGTTTCAATAAGGCCATGCGTTTCTGTTTAAGGGCTCGAGTGTCGTGCGCGCTGGCATTCAGCTCCGCAATGCGAAGCGCCCCCCTTCGACTCAATCCATCTCGGCTGTCCCTGAAATCTCGCAGGCACGCGACTGGTATCTCAAGAACATGGGCGGCAACGTCGGCGAAACCGCCGACCGCGTGGCGTTCGGCAGGTGGATCGGCGATCACCCCCTGCCGCTGCAGCTGATCTTCGAAGTCTCTCCGACGCGACGCCGAGCGCCGGCAGCGTCATCGACAGCGTCGGCTTCTCGTTCAACGATCTCGACGCCAAAGATGTGAGCAGCTGCAGGCGGCCGGCGTCAAGATCGTCACCCCTGTCACCAGCAGCGGCACGGATTGGAAGCGCGCGGTCGTCGAGGATCCGTAGGGGACGCGGCTCGAGCTCGTCGAGGATCAGGACAACCTCGGCCTGCACCACGTCAACCTGCGCGTGAAGGATCCGAATGCGAGCCTCGCGTGGTGCGTGCGCGCGTTCTGGCGGCGACCGCGCAATGGTCAAGGGGCGGGAAGGGATCGGGCTACCGCGACCTCGGCCTCTTCTACGTGTTCGCGTCGAAGGACGAGACGGCGATGCCGAGTGAAGGCCACTCGATCGATCGCATCGGCGTGGGGTCCGCTCGACCTCGACAAAGTCGTCAACGATCTGAAGACGCTCGGCGTGAAGTTCTCGTCAGACACGAACCCGCGCGGCTATCCGTCGTGCAACTTCGTCGGCGGGGCGCCGATGAGGGCGGCATTCGCCGGCTGTTCTGCACACAGCCGGATCAGCTGCCGCACCGGATCGTCTATCTGGAAGCAGCCCGACGGGGTGAAGGTGGAATTAGTCCAGCATCTGGAAGCTGGGGGCATTAGAGATTCCAAATCCCAAATCTCCAACCAACCCAAATCCCAACCGCATCGCGGTTGCGAATCTGGGATTTTGGATTTGGGATTTGGATCTTGGGATTTGGGATTTACCTCAGCTCCAGCGCGTCATGCTGCGCGGTGTTCAAGCGGCTCGCCGCCGCCGAACGCCGCCGTGATATGACCGCCGACGACGTGGATGCGGTTGCCGATGACTGCCGCCGGCGCCGCGCCGCGCCGTGCGGCATGTTCCCCATCGCCTGCCAGCTGTTGCTCGCCGGGTCATGACGCCTCGAACGCGCGCGACACTGGAGTTGTTCAGCGCCGTGATGCTCTCGCCGCCGGCGACGTAGATGCGGTCTGTTGATAGACGCCCGGCCACGCCCTCATCGCGCGGCGTCGGCATCCGGTCTTTCAGGAAGCCCCACTTATCGGTCGCCGGATCGTACTCCTCGACGATGTCGGTCGACGCTGCCAGTGGTGGCGAACGCGGTCGCGACACGGCCGCCGATCAGATAAATCTTGCCGTTGACCACGCCCGCAAACATCGAGTCTGCGCGGCGTCGGCAGGATCTGTCTTCGCCGCCCACGTATTGGTCGCCGGGGTCGTAGCACCTCGTTGATGTCGAGCACGCGATGCGGGCTGGTTCGGCTCGAGCGACTGGCCGTCGCGGTTCCTTGTAGTTGCCCGCGCCGCCCATGACGTAGATCTTCCGCCGGCCGCGGCTGCGACCGCCGCGAGGCGGCTCGTCGGCATCGCCGCCAGCGCCTTCCACGCGTCGGCCGCCGGGTCGTATTCCCACGCGTTGTTGCACGGGGACGTAGCTCGGGCCGCCGGCCTGCCTTCTCGCACGCCGCCGCCGAAGCACGTAGATCTTGCCCGGCGTTCTCGGCCACCGCGACGTGATGCGCCGCGCAGCGGCATGTTCTTCCTTCTTCGTCCACTTGTCGCCGGCCGGGTCGTAGCCCAGCACAGCGCCGGGAGGCGTGCCGGTCATCGCCCGACGGGATTGCCGCCGAACAGATACAGCTTGCCGTTGGCGACGACACCGTTCCGCTCTTCGTTGGGCTCCGGAATCGGCGCTGAGCCTCACCCAGCGCCCTGCGGCTGGCGAGGCTGTCCTGGCGCGATGCCCTGGATCTGCCCGTCGCCCCGCGTCCGCCGCGTCCCTGCGCGCCGAGTGTCAGCCGCTGACAGCAGCAGCACCGAAATCACAAGTCGCTTCATGGACTGTCCTCGAAAATGACCTCCGACCCCATTTATTTCGTCCCTGCCGGAGCCGGCTTGCCAATGAGAAATCCTTCGTGCGCGGGCGAGCCGCCAGGGCCGCCGCCGCCGGTGCCGCTCTGGAGCTGGCCGGTCACGGTGTGGAACACGCCATTGATGATGCCGCCGGCGAAGCCAGTGCGCGCGCGACGGTCATCGGCGGCAGCTCGTACCCAGAGATCGCGCGCCGGGTCATAGGCCTCCGGCGTTGCGGAAGACGCCGACCATGTCGCGATTGAAGTACTCGCCGCCCGCCATGTAAATCAGCTTGCCGTCGCTGGCGAACGCCATACCGCTGCGCGGATGCGGCATCCGGGCACGCACGCGCCACGTGTCGGACGCCGGGTCGTGCTCCTCGACGGCGTCCGTGCTGCTCGCGCCGACAAACGACGAACCGACGCGCCCGCCCATCACGTAAATCTTGCCGTTGACGACGCCGCCGGCGGAGATGGTTGCGCGGCACCAGCATCGACGCCTTCGTTTCCCACATGCCCGTCGCCGGATCGAATACCTCGACGGTGTTCACGTCGTGCGGTGCGCGACATTCGCATGCTGATCGAGACGTCATCGGTCTGCAGCGGGTGATAAGCCGCGCCGCCGATGACGTAGATCTTGTTGTTGAGGACGAGCGCGATGCCGCCGCCGCGCTTGGTCGGCATCGGGCCGAGCTCGCGCCACGGGTTGGTCGCCGGCGTGTAATCCCACACGCGGTTGGTCGGATACCGGTTGTCGCTCGTCGGCGAAATCTTCACGCCGCCGCCGAAGACATACATCTTGCCGTTGTAGCCGGTCATCGCCTGATGGTGGACCGGCATCGGGATGTCGGTCTTCTTCGTCCACTTGTCGGTAGCCGGGGTCGATGCTCGTTGAGCCATCCGGCGAGCCCGCCCGCGCGTTCGCGCCGTAGGCGCCGAGGATCTCAGCTTGCCGTTGATCACCGCCTGCCCGACTTCCCGCGTCGGCTGCGGGTGGGCGTGAAGTTCTGCCAGTGCCCTTCGGTACTGCGCCGACGCGGTCGACGCCGCCGCGACGATCGGCCAGCGCGCATATGAACGGCGATTTCATGGTTCCCCTGCGAGCTGGCAAGGCCTGCCTCTGAACTGCCGGGTCCGAAAGGACCCGCCTCCACTGGTACCGAGTTTCTGTCAATCGGTCTCGGCGCAGGCGCTTGCACCTTCCCTGGACCAGGTTCGCAAACTGGCTGAACGGAACCACGGCCTTGCCGTGTGACGGCGCAAGCCGTTCGACATCCAGCTTCAATTCCTTGAGCCGCGTATCGAGCGCCGCGTAGTGACGGGCTGACGAGGCCCGGTGTCGGATCGTTGGGACGCGGCATGCCGAAGTCGTTGAAGATGTCGGTGATCATCAACAGCTTCTCCTTCGGCAGGTACGACATCAGCAGGTTGTTCGCGTGGCCGTTGTACGACGTGATAATCTCCATCGACCGCGTGCCGTCGCGTGATGACGTATTTCATCCTTGTCCTTCAGGTAAATGAAATGCGCTGGCTTCGGCGTCTTCGTCAGCACGTCGGGCTCGAGCGTGTGCGGCGCCTTCAGGACGACGTCCTCGTAGAACTTCTTGTTCATCTCGTGCGTGATGATCGTCGACCCCTCGGCGACAAACGCCCGCAGCCCGCCGAGTGATCCGAGTGGTGATGCGAATTGACGTGCACTACTGATCAGCTTGCCCGGACGAGCCGGTGCGCTTCGGCGATGTTGGCCAGGGCGCGCCCTTCGGTCACGGACGACTCGACGATGACGAGGAAGTCCTTGAACTCGACGAGCTGGCTGTTCGGATCGGGCGTGCCGGCGAGATACCAGACGCCATCGGCGACCTTCGTCGACTCGACTCGCGCGGCCTGCGGCGCGCCGCCTGCCGGTGCCTGCAGGTGACCGCGCGCGTTCGGCTGCACGTCGGTGACATTCAGCTCCAGCACGGGATAGATCCACTGCTTCTGGACGATCCGCGCCGGGAACTTCACGCCGTTGAAATCGCGGTAGTCGCTGAAGGTCGTCTCGATCGACATGTCGCCGAGCGTCGGCTGCGGCGTCCACGTCTCGATCTTTTCGATCAGGTGCTGTGCGTTGATGTAGCCGTTGACCTTATGCTCTGTCCGTCGCGGTGAACGAGACGATCGGTCATCGGCTTCCCGCCGACGCGTCGCCTGCGACAGCGTCGGCTTGCCGGCGAGCGCGGCGCTGGACGAAACCCTGCGGCGTCAGCACGACCGACCCGGCGCCCCACGCCGAGTTCTCGCCGCTGACCGCGGCGCCGACCGCGTCGGTGTAGAGCGGCTGCCCGCCCCGCCGCTCGGCGGGTTCTCGAACTGCGTCCGCGTGGTCTCCTCGCGCGAGACGCCCTTCTCGAAATCGATCGAGCGCGTGTATCTGGCGTAGAACTTCGGATACCGGACGTCCGGCCGCGGATTCTGGCAGGAAGGCGTACGCGAAGCCGGTCCCCGAATAGCGGATCGACTTCAGGCTCGACGCGCCAAGCGCCTGGTCGACGTCATGAAGCACGCCGGTCGCGTCTGTGAGCGACCCGACCGCGCCAGCACGAGGCGACAGCGCGGCCAGGACAATCAGTTTTCTCACTGGAGCTCCTCGTCGTGGAAATCGACGAGGAGTGTAGCGTGCGACGCTAGTTCGATTGCGGGAGACGCCTTCTTGACGCTCGCCGGTACGGGTGCGATGACGTAGAGGTTGCCGGTTTCGGTCTCCGTGGTCGTCAGATCGCGCGACGGTGACGCCGTTGCGCTTTTCCACGATCGTTCCCGGCATGAACGCTTCGATCTTGTTCAGCGGGTTGTTGTAGTCGTCGTAATTCGCGTAATCGAATTCCATGACGACGTTGCCGTCGCGGACTTCGATGTGCTGGGCCTGGTTCTGCGCGTTCAGGGTCGCTTTCGCGACCGCGCCGGTGATACCGGGTATGGGTATGTGACGACCGGCTTGCCGGTGTCCCACGCCACGCTCGCGTTCTCCTTCGCCGCCGCGGCCGCCCTTCGGCGCGCCCTGTGGACTGGCCCACAGGCGAATGAGCCGCTCGCGAAGCAGCGCCGGCTTCGGCGTCGCCTTGCCCTTCCCGGGACGATCTCGGCGCCCACGATGTCCTCGTCCCACGCGTACTGTCCGCTGACGACCTCGATGTTCTGATACGCCTGGCCGTTGGCGCGCGTGCACGCGATCTGAATCCGTTCGGCGGTCGTCTGATAGTTATTGCTGATGCGGTACTTGGTCAGGCGGCACGGCTGCCCGTCCACCTGGATCGTGCCGGTCGCCTTGAGCTCCAGCGTGGCGACCGACTCCGGTCTCCTGCGGTCCGCGCAGCATGCCCATGCACCACGCCCAGTTGAAGAGCACGGCCTTCAGATCCCTCGCGTCTTTCGCCGGCGTGTATCTGGCCGGCGCCTGCTGCTGCGCCGCAAACGAGGTCACGGCCATGAGCACGGCGGCGATCGTGACGAATGTTCGTGTGTCCATTTCCTGATCCTGCCGACCTTGATCCCGGACCTCCCTGAATCCTGAGGCCCTTGCTTAATGCCGTATCTGCGTGACCATGTTGTCGTGATCGTAATCGCGGCACGGCGTCGGCTCCGCGAGCAGACCCGCATCGGGATTCGGGTTCAGGCGCAGCACGCGCGGCGGCACCGTCCACGGTTCGGCGAGCACTTCCGGATCCTTCACCGTCACTTCATAGCGCAGCACGTCGCCCTCGCGCGTGAACCGCTCGGTCGCAGTCATCTTGTCCGAATGGAATAATCCGCCCTTGTCGAACCAGGTCAGGTCGTTGAACGCGATCGACTCGATGACGAGCGTGTCCCCATCCCAGTGCCCGACGGAGTACCCCAGAAGAACGACATCCTGTGACTTGACCGGATCGAACTTCCGGCCGTCGGTCGGGATGATGCGGTAGTCCCCGCCACCGTAGAACAGCACGACGTCGGTCGCGCTGCGGATGATCCGCGTCGGCGCGCCCGCGCGCGGAAGGCCGGCCGGCTGGCAGAGAAAGATCGGATCGCATGCTTGTTCGTCCACATGTCGAGCTCCTGGACCTTGTCCCAGTATACTCGGGCTTGTAGACGGGCCGATTCAGGTTCTGCCGCGCCGTGAACTCGCCGTCTTCCGACTGGTTCGTGTGCTCGCCGCACTTCACCTGGTTGGGTGCGCAGCGCCGCGACGGGAACACCTCCGAGAGATTCCCGCTGCCGTCGTCCTCGGCCTGGCGAGCGCCGCCGCCACCGCCGCGGCCACCACCCCACACGCCGGTGAGGTCCGGTTTGCCATCGGCCAGTCGTGGCGTCGGTGCACCGTCTTCGGTGCGGACGCAGCACCTGCTGCTGCTGCGCTGCCGCCGCCGACGCGAGCAACACCAGGAGAACCGCCGCAAAGACCCAACGGTCGCGAGTTTTCATATCGGCCTCACTCAGTGACGGATCTGCGTGACCATGTTGTCGTGGTCGTAATCGCGGCATGGGGTCGCCTCGGGCAGCCACCCCGCGTTCGGATTCGGATTCAGGCGCAGCACACGCGGTGTCATCACCCACGGCTCGGCGAGCACCGCCGGGTCCTCGACCGTGACCTCATGCGCGAAGCGTGTTGCCCTGGCGCGTGAACTTCTCGAGCACGTGCATCTGATCGGAGTGGAAGTAGCCGCCCTTGTCGAGCCACGTCAGATCGTTGAAGGCAATCGAGTCGACAACCAGCGTAGTCGCCTTCCCACCGCCCCACTGAATGGCCCCAGAAGAACACGTCCTGGGCCTTCGCCGGGTCGTGCTTGCGCCCGTCGATCGGGATGACGCGATATTCGGCGGTCCCAGCGCCGCCGCCTGCGGTGGCATACAGAAAGACGACGTCGTTGGCGGTCTGCAGGATTCTCGCGGGCGCTCCGGCGCGCGGCACGCCAAGCGCCTGGCAGGCGAACACGGGGTCGTATTTGTTGGTCCACATGTCGAGCTCCTGGACCTTGTCCCAGAACTCGGGCTTGTAGATCGGCCGATTGGTGGTCATGCGCGCGGTGAACTCGCCGTCCTCCGACTGGTTCGTATGCTCGCCTGCACTTCACCTGGTTCGGCGCGCAGCGGCGCGATGGAAAGACTTCCGGAGAGATTCCCGGACCCGTCGTCATCGACCGGACGCCCGCCGCCCCCGCCACCACCGCCGCCCCATACGCCGCTCAGATCAGGATGGCCGTCGGGCACGCGCGGCGTCGGCACATCCGCCGCGCGGTGCGGCCGCGCCCTGACCACCGCCACGTCCCTGCGCGAGCGCGAGAGACGCCGCGGCGAGCGCAATCGACGCAGCAACGCTGACGTCACGACAAGATCCGTGCGCGTCATGACACGGAATCTCCTTCACTCGAGATTCGTAACCGTTCGTCGATCGCCGAACCAGAACGTCAGTTCCTTGCCGTCCGGGAATACGAGCACGCGGAGGAAGCCCATCGGGTTGCCGTTGCGTGCCGGGAAGCCCTTGACGGTATGCTTGCTGCCGATTTCGAGCGAGCCCGGTCCGGTGCGTGCAAGCCCTTTGGTCCGGAGCGTGCCCGCGTTGGTCGTCTGGAACACCCACTCGGTGACCTTGCCGTCTGGGCCCGACACGTTCAGGTGCAGCATCGAGTGCGGGTTGATGAACTCCATCTTCATCAGCGTCCCGGTCCACTCGCCGGCCTTGTCCATGTCGCACTGCGCCGCGACCGCGTGATGCGCCGCCAACCGGCACGACGGCCAGAAGAATGGCGGCCAACCCCGCCGCAATCCATGATGACGTGCGATTCATGTGAATCCTCCTCGGATGAATAGTGCGCCCGGTTGCGCGGAGAGCGCAACCGGGCTCTGCCGTTGACGCGTTAGAACGTCGTCCTGAAGCCGAACTGCATCGTCCGCGGCTGGAACGCGATGTTCGAGTCGTACTTGCGGCTGCCGGAAGTTCGCCGCCGCCTCGTTGGTGACAAACGCGTTGTAGTTCGCGTGGTTGAACATGTTGAACACTTCGGCGATGCCGTCGAGCGTCATCCGGCCGTTCAGCTTGAAGCGCTTCTGCAGCCGCATGTCGACGCGGTGCAGGTCCGTGCGGTCGAAGCTGTTGCGCGCGATCGAGCGTGCCGTCGCGGCGCAGCCGCCCGCCCGACCCGCCGACGCCGAGCACGTCGACGCCGGAGGTCGGCGTCGCCTGCCGTTGTCCGCGAAGAAATACAGGCCGCTCAACTGGAAGCCGACCGGCAGCTCCCAGATGCCTGTTGAGCGTCGCGCGATTCCGCTGGTCACCGTTGAGGAACCGCTCGTCGGCGAGCACCGGGTGAAGCGTCATCGGCGCGTCGCACGTGAAAGACGCCCGGCGACGGGTTCGTGATCGGGTGCCGTGCAGCCCTTGTCGCGGTTGATCGGCGCGTACTGATAGTCGTAGTCGAACTGCAGCAGGTAGGTCGCGGACAGCTGCCAGTGGTTGCTCATCCGCTTGTTCAACTCCATCTGCAGCGCGTAGGACGTCAGCCCGTCCGGCTGCACGATGTTCTGGTTCACCGTGCCCCACCCTTTGACCGGCCGGCGCGTGAGATCCGTAAACGGATAGTTCGCGCCGGTGGCGGGGTTGTACGCGAGGTTGACGTCCATGGTGCTGACGACGTCCTTGTTCTTCGTGTAGACGAAGTCCGTGGACAGCGACATCGCCGTCCCCAGTTGCCGCTGGACACCGACGTTTGCCTGGTCGGTGTACGCCAGATTCGAATTGATGGACGGCAGCGTCAGGAACGGCGACCGCTGCGTTGCGCCGTCGCAACCGCCTGCGCGTAGGTCGGGATCGGACCGTTGAACGGGTTCATCGGGAAGTCCGGACGGCCGTCGTAATTCACCTGGATGTTGGCCACCTGCGCGTCCACGCGGTACGCGTGCGACGAGTTGGTCGCGCCGCCGGCGAACAGACCCCAGCCGCCGCGCGCGCGACGGTGCGATCGTTGATGCTGTACGCGAAGCCGAGCCGCGGCTGGATGTTGTCCTTGTCGATCGGCCGCACCGGCACCCACTGATCGAACGGCAGATCTTCCGCCCACGTCCCCTTGATGTGGTCGTAGCGGACGCCCAGGTTCATCGTCAGCTTGCCGTGCGTCCAGTCGTCCTGCACCCACGTGGCGAAGCTGCGAATCGGGCTATCGACGTGGAAGTCGCCGACGGCCAGCTGGTAGAAGCGGGTAATCGGCGCCAGCGCATTGAGGTTCCACGACGAGACGTCGTTGAAGACCGGGAACAGCGACTCGATGTTGGCCGGGACCGGCCCGTTCTGCGCATCGAGCGTGCCGCCGCAGTTGATGCACAGGAAGATCGGCGAGTTGCTGTGAATGTATTCGGCGCCCGTCTTCAGCGTCGTGCCGTCCGTGCTCGACGAACGAGAACGACAGGTCGTCGCGGCACGCTCGGTCCGCCGTCGGTCAGGTCCTGAGGCGAGCGCGTGTGCGCCTGGCCGATGGTGTAGCCGCGCAGGCAGGATGCGGGGCGTGCCGTGGCTGAACCCCGCGGCCGCCTGCGGATGGTTCGGCCAGTTCACGACCGGGTTCGTCTGCCACCAGTAGCGGCCCCAGCTGTAGGCGACCTCGTTGACGGCCGACGCACTCAGCACGCGCGTGAGCCGCGCCGTGACGTCGTTGGCGGTCTTCGGCACCGAGCTCGGCGACGAGGGGTGGATGGTGCTGCCGCCGGCCCAGCGCGCGTCATGCGGATCCCACGAGCGCTCGAGGTTCTGGCGATAGACGAAGTGCGTCTTCGGCGAGAACTGGACGTCGAGGCGGCCGCCGCCCTTCTTCTCGGTATACGTGCCCTGGAGGTTGATGTTGAACGCCGGATACGGCGTCGTGTACGGCCGCGTGTACGGCGACCGCTCGTATTCGTAGTTCAGGAAGTAGTGAATGCGATCCTTGCGGATCGGGCCCGCCGAACGTCGTCGTCAGCTGCTGGTCGATGCATGGCAGCACTTTGTGCTGGATGAAGTCCTCGGCGTTGAACTTGGCGTCGCGGAAGTAGCCCGCAAACGATCCCGGCCGGCGTGTTGGTCCCCGACTTCGTGATGGCGTTGACCTGGATGCCGGTCGAGCGGCCCTGCCGCGCGTCGAACCGGTTCGTGATCACCTCGAACTCCGGCGATCGTGTCCTTGCTGAAACGCGGCTGGCCGAAGCTGGTCGGCGATCAGCTGGGTCACCTGCTGGCCGTCGACGTTCAGCTGAAAGCTCGACGGCGGGCGTCTCGGCGACGAAGTTCTGGCGGCTGCCGGCGGCCAGCAGCGTCAGGTCCATGAAGTTGCGTCCGTTCACCGGCAGGTCCTGACACCTGCCGCGCGTCGATGTTGCTGCCGAGGTTCGACTGCGTCGTATCGACCAGCGGCGCTTCGCCCGTGACGGTGACCGATTCCTGCAGGGCGGCTGGCGCCATCTGCAGGCTGAGTGCGACCTGCTGGCCGACCTGCACCTGCACGCCGCGGCGCTCGACGGTAGCGAAACCCGCCAGCTCCGCCGCGACGCGGTAGCCGCCGATGCGGACCGTGAGGAGATACTTGCCCGTCGAATCCGGTGACGGCTTCGAAGCTGTTCCCATTCGCTTCGTTGATGGCGCGCACGACGACGCCGGGCAGCACGCCGCCGGTCGATCGGTGATGGTGCCGCTGATGGCCGCCTCCCTGGGCGAGCACCGCGGATGGAAGCAGGACGATGAATGCGGCGACGAGGAGCCGACGGACTGTGATGTCGGTGCATCGATGTGCCCTCCAGGCAAGATACAAACGACGCGAGGCGTCAGTCTCGGTGCGATCGAAGTGCTGCGTGCTTATACCACCCGGGCACTGTGAGTCAACAGAATCCGGGCGCGATTTCTTCTGCAGCGCCGCTAGAACGCGCCGCCGATGTGGCAGCATCCGGCCGAAATAAATCACGCCCACCCACAGGAAGATCTGCGACGCCGCCACGAGCTTCGCCGAGAACAGGCGCCTCGATCGCCGGCGCCCAGCGCCCACACGTCGTCAAACATCGTCAGGTAGAGGACGTTGGCGCCAGCCAGCAGCATGAACAGGACCTTCAGATGGAAACGCCGGGTTGTCGATGTACTGAAAGGCCTGCCCGACGAAGAACAGCATCCCCGTGACCGGAGTTGATGACGAAGCCCCCACACGCCCACGGCAGCAACCGGTGGATGTCGACGTAGGGAGCGTTCCGCATGAAGCCCAGGATGCGCAGGTTGCCGACCAGCACGACGCCGAACAGCAGACAGAGGCCGATGAAGTGGAGCGCCTCGAGCGTCGGGCCACGCGTTCGGATGCATGGAACTGGTAGCACGCGGATCGCCGCGCTTCGAAGAGCCGCTGGCGCCAGCGCGCCGATGGAGGCCGACGGTGCTCGCCCTGCGACATGATCTCGGGGTGCGTGATCTCGCCGCCGATGTTGGCGACGCTCGCCATGAGCGCGATCGTGACGACGCGACGAGCAGCAGCGACCGACGGCGCCGCCCACCTCGAGCGCCCGGTCGGCTTGCGTGCCTGCCACAGTCCGAACCAGGCGGCCACGCCCGTCGCCTCCATGAACACGAGGGCCAGCAGCGCTGAGCTCTGGTGCAGGTCGAATCAGCTCCGCAGAGACGCCGGGACGCTCCTTGACGACCGCTTCTGCGCGGAATAGCCGGTCATGTAGGTCGGGAGCGAGACGCAGCGCGATCGCGAAGAAGAGCGCGAGAGCTGCCGCGCGTCAGGTCGTCGCTCTTCTTCGCGAACGCCAGCAGCAGCAGTCCGAGCGCGACGATCGTGCCGACGGTCGGCACGTGATTGAGCAGCAGAGTGGAGATGCAACAAAGTTCGCATGGAGCTCTCGCCTGTTCGATTGCGGTCTACTGAAGAGATAGGCTATGAAGACGTCCGGTGGTGATGACGCCGACCCAGACCAGCGAGCGCGGCGGCGGCCATCCCCTTCACGCGGACTGGGGATCCGCCCGTCGCTGGCATCGCCCTGCACGAACGTGCTGCATGCGGAAACGCGAGAGCACGACGCCGACGGCAATCAGCGCGAGCTTCGCGTAGTAGATCGGCTGGTTGCCGGTAGTCGTCGCGTGAGCGGCAAAGAGGAGGCTGCCGGTGATTGCGATTGAGCACGAAGCCGCCCCAGAAGATCGTTGAACAACACGCGCGCATCGACGAGACGGGCAGCGGACGTCCGACGCCGACCAGCCGCAGGCAGATCATGAACATGACACCGCGCCGTCAGCCCCATGCCGACGGCTGTGAAGGAAGAGAATGGTCGGAAAGCTCCAGATCGATTCATCCGTGGCGATCCAGTTGGCGATGGACAGCTCCTTGCAGCCATTCGAAATACGATTCCATTGTTCCCTCGGAATGAGCGGCGCGTAGTCCAGCGTGCGGCGGAACACTTCAACAAGGACCCTGCGCATGAAAATCGGCTTCATTGGCCTCGGACGATGGGCGGACGCATGGCGTCGAGCCTGCGCGCCGCGGGGCACGAGATGGCACGTGAACGACATTCGACCCGAGGCCGTGGCGCTCGCATGTCGCCGCCGGCGCCGTTTCAAAGCCGACCGCGCGCGACATCGCGGCCGCCGCTGATGTCGTCTTCACATCGCTGCCAGGCCCAGCCGAGTTCACCGAGGTGACCGTCGGCGCGAACGGCCTCCTGCACGGAATGAAGCGTGGTGCCGTGCTGTTCGACCTCACGACGAACTCGCCGACGACCATCCGCAGCGTTCACGACACGTTCACACAGCACTGGCCTGCACCTGCTCGACGCGCCGGTGAGTGGCGGCCCGAAAGGCGCCGAGACGCGCGCGCTGGCCATCTGGGTCGGCGGCGATGAGCAGATCTACCAGCGACACGAGACACTGCTGCGCGACATCGGTGATCAGCCTTCGTACATCGGCCCGATCGGCGTCGCATCCGTTGCCAAGCTCGGTACACAACTGCGCGGGCTATACGATCCAGGCCGCGCTGGCCGAAGTGTTCACGATGGGAGTGAAAGGCGGCGTCGACCCGCTCGTGCTGTGGCGCGTCGTCCGCCAGGGATTCGTCGGCCGCGCGCGGGTGTTCGATCGCGCTGGCGGATCAGTTCCTGCCCGGCCGTGTTCGATCCGCCGAACTTCCGCCTGCACCTGGCGCACAAGGATGTCTCGCTCGCCACCTCGCTGGGCCGCGAGCTGAACGTGCCGATGCGCCTCGCCAACCTCGCGCTCGAGGAACTGACCGAAGCCGTCGATCGCGGATGGGGCGAGCGCGATTCACGCGTCGCCATGCTGTTACAGGAGGAGCGCGGCGGGCGTAGATATAAAGGTGTCGAAGGAGCGGATTGCCGAAGTGCTTCGGCAGGACGGTTAGCGGCGGAAGGCGGCATCGAGCGGCACGGCCAATGCGGAAGCCGGGGATGGGAAGATTCCGCGCGTGACGAAGTGCGGATCGCGCCTCGCCTCCTCCAGCGTGGCCACGACGGAACAGCAGCAGTCGCGGCCGGCGATGCGGCTGCCTCCACATATCGGCGGTCTCGCTCGCAACGATCTCCGAGACGCGCGACGCTGTGGCATGTGGATCTCGTGAATCGTCGCGCAGCGCCGGGTCCAGGTTGACCACGTCACAGAACGCATCCCAGAACTTCTGTTCGAGGGCGCCCACCGCCAGCATCCGTCCATCTTTCGTCGAGTAGAGCCGATAGCGCGGGCTGGCACCCGTCACCACCGAGCGTCCGTGCATCAACGGGAACAGGTTGTCGGTCATCGACACATCGAGATGCCGACCGCCGCCTGTCCGGTCGCGCTCGCGGAGTGCCAGGAGGATATTGATCACCGCCGGGTACGACCCGCCGGCGATATCTGCGACCAGCGCGGGCGGGATCACCGGACTCGACGGCGTCCCCATGGACTGCGAAAGCAGCCCCGTCTCGGCGATGTAGTTCAGGTCATGGCCAGCCGCGCCGCTCCGGGGCCCGTGCTGGCCGTAGCCCGTAATCGAGCAGTAGATGATTCTTGGATTGATGCGCGAGACGGCGTCGTAACCCAACCCGAGCCGCGCCATGACGCCAGGGCGAAACTGCTCGACGAGGACATCCGCGCGGGCGAGCAGCGGCTGCAGCTGCTGGCGATCGTCCGGTCTCTTCAGATCAGGACGAGGCGCTTCTTCCCGCGATTGAGCTCCGCGAGAGACGGCATGTCGTCTTACGCCAGGGCGTTCGATCTTGACGACCTCCGCGCCCGCTTCGCCAGCAGCAGCGTCGCGAGCGGGCCCGGCAGCAACGTCGAGAAATCGAGAACGAGGCAGCCGTCGAGCGGCCTCACGGCTTTACCATCAGGCGCCCAGCGCGCCTTCTTCCATCAAGACCTTGCGCGGCAATGCGGAACGCTTCGACGCCGGCGGGAATGCCGGCGTAGACCGCGACCTGGATGAGCGTGTCGCGGATCTCCTCGGGCGTGCAGCCGTTGCGGAGCGCGCCGCGCACGTGAATCTCGAATTCCGCGGCGCGATTGAGCGTCGCGATGATGCAGAGATTATTCAGGCTGCGCTGCTTGTTCGTCAGGACCTGGCGCGTCCAGACTTCGCCCCAGCAGTATTCCGTGACGATGCGCTGGAAATCGCGGTTGAAGTCGTCGACGTTCGATGTGGCCTTGTCGACGTATGCGTCGCCAAGCACCTGGCGGCGCATCGCCATGCCTCGTTTATACAGAGTCGTCGTCCAATTTTGTTGATCCTATAAGTGGCAGTGCACTTTCGACTTACTTTTCCACTTTTCCACTTTTCAACTTTTCCACTTTATTTCAGAAGCTCGCGCGGAATCCGAGCTGCATGACGCGCGGCTGGTACGCGACGTTCTTGTCGACCTGCGGCGACCGGTAGATCGGGCTGCGCTCGTTGATGACGAAGGTGTTGAAGTTCTGCCGGTTGAACACGTTGAAGACCTCGAAGATGCCGGCGATGCTCGCATGTCGCGCCATTCTGAACTCGCGCTGCAACCGCATGTCGACGCGGTGAATGGACGGCCGGTCGAATGAGTTGCGCGGCACCAGCGTTCCATCGGCGCGCAGGCGGCCGCCGGTCCCCTGCCCCGGAATGCCGCTGCTGATCGCCAGCGGATCGACGCCGGCCTGCGGCGTCGCCTTGCCGTTGTCACCATAGAAGTAGAGCCCACTCAGCTGGATGCCCGCGGGCGCTTCCCAGATGCCATTGAACGTGGCGCGCTTGACCTGATCGCCCGCACGGTACCACTCGTCGCGCAGCGCCGGGTGCAGCGTGATCGGCACGTCGCACTGCGAACGTCCGGCCGCCGAGAACGTCCACAGGTACTGGCAGCCCGGCGCGGGCTGAATGTGCTGCCAGTTCCACTGGTAGTTGAGCGAGTGCGTTGCGGCCGCCTGCCAGTGCCGGCTCATGCGCTTCGTCCAGCTGAAATCGAGGCCGTGATACTTGTCGCGGCCGGCCGTGAGATCCTCGACGACGCTGTCGAAACCGGGTGACGACGCGATGCGCCGTATCGCTGAAGGCATACGGCGCGGCGGTCGCGAGGTTGAACGCGAGATTCACGTCCGTCGAGATTTCGAGCGCGCGGTTTGCCGTATAGACCCAGTCCGCCGTGACCGCCTGCGTCGTGCCGATCTGCCGCTGAAGACCCAGCGAGCCCTGCCAGCTATGCGACGTCCGCAGACTCGGATCGAACAGGTTGCGCGCGCTGCGCCGCAACTGTCCGCGGTTGAACAGGTCGAGCGCCTGCTGATAGGTCGGCACGGGACCGTTGAACGGGTTGGCGGCAAAATCCGGGCGGCCGTCGTTGAACTGCTGGATGTTGATGATGCCGGCCGTCAGCGGCGACCAGAACACCGTGTTCTCGTTCTCAGCGGCGTAGTAAGCTTCCCGCTCCGCCGCGAATCACCGTCCTGTCATTGACGCTGTAGGCGAAGCCGAGACGCGGTGCGAAATTATTGTTGTCGGTCGGCGTGTCCTTCGTGATGAACGGCGCGTAGCGAATCTTCTGCATGTTGCCGCACCTCGAGGTCGTGCCGGAGTCCGAGGTTCACGGTCAGCTTCCGTCCAATCGTCCAGTCGTCCTGCGCCCATGCGGCGTACTCGTGCCGGATCGGAACGACCGTAAACGTCCCGACGCTCAGCCGCATCGAACGCGTGATCGGCGACAGCGCCGCGAGGTTCCACGTATTCGGATCGAAGAGATTCGGGATGATCGTCGCGATGTTCGCCGGCACCGGACCGCCCTGCATGTCGTAGGTCGGCATGCAGAAGTCGCAGACGGTCACCGTCTGGCCCATGTGGATATCTCGACGCCCGTCTTCAGGTCGTGGCGGCCATGCGCGTTGATGCGAGAGCGTCAGGTCGTCGCGGAACGAGTACGGCTTCTGATACACGTCAACGGGCGAGTTCGCGTGCCCCTGGCCGATGAGGAAGCCGCCGGTCATGTTCAGGATCGGCGAGCCGCCCATCTCGCGGCCCGGCGCGTTCGGATGGTTCGACCAGTTCACCCCGGGGTGCTGCCAGAATCCGAAGCCGCCGTACCCCACACGGATTTCATTGACGGTCGAATTGTTCAGGACCTGCGTGGCCGTGCCCTGCATGTTGAGCGACCGCCTGTTGGTGTGGATCACGGAGTTCGGCGTGCGGTTGCCGCCGCCCGAAAATCGATCGTCCACCGGCAGTACGCGATCGATTTGTTGACACGGAACGTCAGGCGACTGCGCGGCGAGAGCTGGTAGTCGACGCGCGCCAGCGCCTTCTTCTCTGTCCGCGTGCTCTGCTGATCGAGATTGAACGCCGGAGTACGGCGTCTGGTCGCGTGAAGGTCGTCGGCTCGCGCTCGTATTCATGCGAGCCGAAGACGTGGAGCTTGTCCTTGACGATCGGGCCGCCGTAGGTCCATGCGAGCTGCTGGTTCGAGATACGGCAGCACGCGGTTGGCGATGAAATCCTTCGCGTTGAACTTGTCGTCTCGGAAGTAGCCGGAGAAGGTGCCCTGCGGCGTGTTGGTGCCGGACTTGGTGATCGCGTTCAGTTGCTGGCCGCTGGAGTGGCCCTGGGTCGCGTCGAAGCGGTTCGTGACGACCTGCACTTCGGCCATCGACTCGCGGCTGTATCGCGGCTGCCCGAAGCGAGCCCGCAAACAGTTGCGTCACCTGCTGGCCGTCGACGTTGATCTGAGTACTGATAGTCGCTGCCGCCGAGCGTGTCGCTCGAGGCGTTCTGCCGGCTGCCCGGCGCCAGAATCGCGAGGTCCGAGCCAGTTGCGCCCGTTGATCGGCAGATCCTGCATCTGCCGCGGATCGATATTGCCGCCGACCTGCGACGTCGTCGTGTCGATGAGCGGCGCCTCACCCGTGACCGTGACGGTCTCCTGCACCGTGGACGGCGAGAGCTGCAGGTTGACGACCGCCTGCTGATTGACGAGCAGATCGATCGTTCGCGTCACCGTCGTGAAGCCGGGCAGCTCGATCGTGATCTTGTGCACGCCGGTCCGAACCGGCAGCCGGAAGGCTCCCTCTCGTCTGTGACAGCCAGAAACGTATTGCCTGTCGCTTCGTGCACCGCGGTGATCGTCACGCCGGGCAGCACGCCGCCCGTCGAGTCGGTCACGGTCCCGCTAATCGTCGCCTCCTGCGCAAATGCAACGGACGGCGAGGAGCAGAAGCAGAGTCAGAATGAGCGCACGCATATAAGGCCTCCAGCTCGCGGACTCTAGACTCGGCACGGATCGTTGTCAACGAAGGCGCGGGCGTGTCGCAAATCAGCGATTTGTGTTACGGTCCCGCCGAAACGCGACAACGGTGAGGTCAGACCATGAAGACCATAGAACGCCGCACATTTCTCGAAGTCGCCATTGTGTCTCTGACCGGTCTCGGCCAATCAGCCTCGGCGCAAACACCGGCACGGCCCGTTTATGTAGAACATGGCGCCGATCGCTTCAAACATCCATACACAATCGCGGGCGCGAACGAAGTGGCTTTCAAGGTCGCGGCGCAGGATACGCACAACGGTCTGTTCATCATCGAGCAGATCAGCCAGCGTAAAGGTGGTCTCACCGCGCCACCTCCATCATGCCCAGGAGGAATGGTTCTACGTGATGGAAGGTGAATACGTCTTCGAGATCGGCCAGCAGCGCATGCGGATGATGCCTGGTGATTCGCTCGTCGGACCCCGCGGCGTGCCGCACCGTCTGGGCTACGTCGGCGAGAGGCCGGGAAAGATCATGATTGGCTTTGCGCCCGCTGGACAGATGGAGAAGTTTTTCATGGAGGCAGCAAAGCTTCGCGATTTCGCAGCCGACGAGAAGCTCTATCGCGCGGTGGCATGGACGTGGTGGGTCCGCCGTTGCCGCTGACGTGAGGCGGCTCGCCACCACTCGACCGCCTCACTCGACCGCCAGAACGTTGCGCCCGATTCCGTGTGTTCGCTGGCCGTTCTGATGGGCGACCCCTTTGTGCGCGCTGCGGTATCGGCCTGGAGCCTGCCCAAACTCCCGTTTGAAGGCCCGGCTGAAGGCGGCTTCCGATTCGTACCCCGATGTCCGTGGCGATCTCCGCGATGCCTCGCGATGTCTTCTTGAGCGATTGCGCCGCCAGCTGAAGCCTCCAGCGGGTCAGATATGTCATCGGCGGCTCGGAGAGATATCGAGTAAAGCGCTCCACGAGCGCCGATCGCGAAATGCCCACTTCGCCCGCGAGGTCCGCGATCGTCCAGGGATGGGCGACGCGTCCATGCAGCAGTCCGAGACTCTTGCCGACGATGGGATCGCGCGCGCCGACGAGCCACCCTTTTGTTGTTCGGGCAAGCTATCAACATGGCGGCGCAGCGTATCGACGAACAGCGCCTCCGACAGCTTGGCCAGCATGGCTTCGCTGCCAACCCGTCCTGACACCGATTCCTCGACGAGGTGCAGGATGGAACCCTCGAGCCAGTGCCCGGAGGGATCCGTCCGGACGTTGACCTTGAAGACAGACGGAAGGCCGTCGAGGATCGGGCGACTCAGGTGAGGGTCGCACGTCATGTACCACACACGAACCGCGAGATGGCGCCGCCGCCTCCCGCGCGCAGGGGCTCAGGTCGCGCGCCTTGATCTTGGCGGTAATCCCGTAGTTTGGAAATGGCGGTCGCGTCCCTTTGCCGCTGCTCATGTGGTGAGGATCCCCGTGCGGAAAGATGACGATATCTCCGGGCATGAGCGCGATGGACTCTCCATCTTCCATCTCGATGACGGCGCCGCCTTCGATCAGCAGATGGTAGAGGACCAGGTGCGCCGCACCCGGGGCGACCTTCTCCGCCATCTGCCGCGACGCGGGCGTCGAGAACCCCCAGGGCGCAGAGAATTCGGCGGTGAAGAACACGGCGCCGTTCAACTTGACCCCGCTCAGGATTTCGGAGAAGGCATCCATTCTGTCCTCTGGACTCTCGGCAAAGTTCGCTGGTCCCCGGGCAATGGAATCCATCGCATCGGCCGTTCGAGCAAGTGATGGAGACGCTCGGGCATGGTTGCTCCGACCGGTCCATTGTAGCTTTCCAGGACGTCAACGGGACGCCCCGGCACTTGAGTACCGATGGAGGCTAGTATGTTGAGCACGACCATCCTGAGAGAGACACATCCGATGAATCCGAACAAGGCACTGTGGGAAAAAGGCGACTTCACGCGCATCGCGGCGAGCATGCGGGAGAGCGGCGAGGCTGTCGTCGCCGGACTCGGCATCACCCGGGATTGAAGGTGCTCGACCTGGGGTGCGGTGACGGCACGACCGCCTTGCCGGAAGCGCGTCGGGGCGCCGACGTCCTCGGCGTCGATATCGCGAGAAATCTGGTCGAAGCCGGGAACAGACGCGCGCAGGCAGAGAACCTGACGAACTGCCGGTTCCAGGAAGGCGATGCCAGCAATCTGAGTGAACTCGCCGATCAGAGCTTCGACCTCGTCGTGAGCATCTTCGGCGCCATGTTCGCGCCCAAGCCGTTCGACGTGGCCAGGAGATGGTTCGCGTGACCCGGCCCGGCGGCCGGATCGTGATGGGGAACTGGATTCCAAACGATCCGACGCTCGTCGCGCAGATTCTGAGAATCAGCTCCGCCTACTCGCCGCCGCCGCCGGAAGGCTTTATCAGCCCCATGACGTGGGGAATCGAGAGCAACGTGATCGAGCGCTTTGAGGCAGCTGGGGTTCCAGCCGAGAAGGTCTCGTTCGCCAGGGACACCTACACCTTCGAGTCTCCCGGCTCACCATCGGCGTTTGTCGCCGACTTCAGAAACTACTACGGACCCACAATGAATGCGTTCGCCGCCGCGGAACAGAACGGCAAAGCGGCGGATCTTCAGCAGGAGCTCGAGGCGCTCTTCGAGCGCCAGAACAGGAGCGAGGCCAAAGACGCCACGTCGATTCCGGCGACATTCCTGCGCGTCACAGTCGCCCTGTGAAAGGGCGGAGAACCCTAACCGCGTAGGTACGGGTCGGCGAGCAGACCGAGGTCGCGCTCGTCGCACTCGGGCGCTTCATCCTGCCGCGCGGGTTCGGGTTCAGCCGCCGCACGTGCGTGTATGACGTCCACGGCTCCATCAGCACGTCCGGATCGTTGACCGTGAAGTTGTAGTACAGCAGGTCGCCGTTGCGGGTAAACCGCTCGGTGACTTCCATCTTGTCGGTGTGGAAGTAACCTTCCCACCCCACCCACGTCACGCCGTTGAAACCGACCGAGTCAACAACGAGCGTGTCGCCCCTCCCAGTGCGCGAGTCCCATGCCATTGGAGGTCGAGAACTGGTAGTCATTCTCGTCACGCTTGCGCCCGTCGAGTGGAAGGATGCGGAAACCGTTCTCGACGCTGTTGAACAACCAGATCTGCTTGTCCTTCTGCACGATTCGCCCGGGCACATTCTGGCGCGGGACGCCGATCGGCTTGTAACAGCCGTAGTAGGGATCATCCTCCACCTTGCCGTAGTCGAGGCTGCGCACCTTCCCCCAGGACTCCGGCTTGCAGCGGCTTGTTCCACTGCGCGCCGCGCTGCATCGCCGACTGGTCGGCCTCGAACCCGCCGGGGCGACGGAGACCCGGCACCACAAACTACGTTCCCGAGGTTGCCGGTCAGTTGCCACTGAGATCGGGATGGCCGTCCGCATCGCGCGGCGTCGCGCCCGCCGGCGCCAGCTGCATCGCGTAGGCGTCCTGCGGCGAGACGCGTACGCCCGCTGGCGTGTAGGACGTCTGCGCGTTGCGCAGCGGCAGATTGCCGGTTCGCTCGTGCCGCGGGCGGCAGCTGCGCTCGTGACTGCTGCGTCAGCGGGGTCGACTTCACGACATCAGGGGATCGGAAACACGATGTATGGATTCGACCGGAAGAACGTCACCTTCAGATCGGCGAGCGGCCGGCCGTCCAGCGTCCATGTGATCGTCGTCGGGAAGATCATCCAGACGTTCGGCTCGAGATCGCCGCGGTAGTCGGCAAACGTGGCGCCGAACGTGTGTCCGTTCGCCTTGACCGTGACGGCCACGGGCAGACGGATCAACTCCGTGGGCTCATAGGGACCCAGCTTCGGATGCTGGCGCGAATCCTCGACAGTGACCGAGGTCTCAATGCCGTCGATGCGGCGACGTGCCCGTGAGCACGGTCTTGCCGTCAGCCGTCCTGCTCACAACCGTGTGCCCTTCCGCTTCGATCACCGACCACACGGCCCCAAACGGCGTCAGCTTGATGAGCGGCACGCGATCGGCGAGCGTGTTCATTGCCGCGGCCGCGCCCTGCCCTTCCTGTGCCTCGTTCCACGCGTATTGATCCGCGAACACACGGGATCTCTTTCAGCGGCTGGCCGTTGGCCTTCGTGCCGTTGAGGAACATGCGCATCGCTGGAAGGTAGTAGGCGATGTGGAACTCCGCGTTGGTGAGTTTGGGCCATGCCGGTGCCGTCCGCCATGGTGCCGTCGGCCTGAACTGAACGCCAATGACGTTCTTGACGCCCATGACCTTCCACGGCCCATCCCGATCGACTCGGCGACCTCGCGGACGTCCTTCCCGATGCAGGGGCTGGCGATTTCATACGCCGTGAACCCGTCATCGTTCTGCGCGAACATGGCGTAATAGCCCTGCGCGCCATAGCCGTTGGGGCGCACGTCGGCGGCTGCCCCGCCGGCGTCGCACCGGTTCCACCACCGCCGCCTCCCTGGGCCAGCAATGCAGCGCCCGTAAGCAACGCGGCAGCGGACAACGCGATCACTCTTCGCATGGGGCCTCCTGGGTGCGAGTCGACGCGCGAATCCTAATACATCTTTGAACAAAAAAGGGCCACGAGCAGTTGCCCGTGGCCCTTAGTGAACTTTCGTCGCCCTCGGTGTAGCGTGCTGGCCTTCAGCCGGCCCCATAGGAATCTACCCGCGGAGGAACGGATCGTCGAGCAGCTGGAGATCCCGCTCGTCGCATTGCGTCGCTTCGTCCTGACGATTGGGGTTGTTGTTCACACGCCGCACGTAGGTATACGACGTCCACGGCTCCAGCAGCACTTCCGGATCGTTGACGGTGAAGTTGTAGAACAGGAGGTCGCCCTGCCGGAGGAACCGCTCGGTCACTTCCATCTTGTCGGAGTGGAAGTAGCCTTCCCATCCGAGCCAGGAGTCGTCGTTGAACCCGACCGATTCGATGACGAGCGTGTCGCCGTCCCAGTGCGCGAGGCCCATGCCGTTGTAGCTCGAGAACTGATAGTCGTTCTCGTCGCGTTTGCGACCATCGAGCGGAAGGATGCGCAGCGCGTTTTCAACACCGTTCAGCAGCCAGATCGCTCCGCCCTTCTGCACGATGCGTCCGGGCATGTTCTGCCGCGGCACGCCGACCGGCTTGTAGCAGCCGTACGCCGGATCGACATCGGCCTTGCCGTAATCGAGGCTTCGCACCTTCTCCCAGTATTCCGGCTTGTAGAGCGGCTTGTTCCACTGCGCGCCGCGCTGCATCGCCGACTGGTCGGCCTCGAACGCGCCGTTACGCCGGATACGACCACCCTGACCGATCTGCGGCGGGGCCGCCTGACCCCAGTTGCCCGAGAGATCGGGATGACCGTCCGCGTCACGCGGCGTCATGCCGGTCGGCTTGATCTGCCAGATCAGGCCGTCCTGCGGCGAGACGCGCTTGCCGCACGTCGAGTGCATGAGCAATTCACATTGCGAAGCGGCAGGTTGCCCGCCGCGCTGCGCGGCTGGCGGCAGTGCGCCGGCGGCCGGCGCCGGCTGCTGCGCGGCGGGACGTGCCGGTGCCGCCGCGATCGCGACAGCCATCGCGCACGCCGCACCAATCAATGACCGGATGTTCTGGCTCACGCTTCTCCTCCTACGTTCGGCTTACAGCTCGACGACGACGTATTCCTTGCCGGCGACGGTGATCGACCGCATGAATCCGAGCTTCGCAGCGGGATCGATGTCCTTCCACGCCGGCGAGATGCGGTAGCTGTAGGTGTCGCCGATGTGCAGCTCGGTCTTCACCTTCAGCCCCTGGCGAATCAGACCCGCCGGGCTCAGCGACTCGAGCTTCCACGACGTGATCTTCCCGTCCGGCCCCTTGACGTCGACATACCACCACGAATGCGGGTTCACGTTCTCGAGCTTGGTCAGCGTCCCCGTGATGGTGAATTCCTTCTGCGTGTCGAATTCAGCGTTCGCAGAATGGTGCGCCCGTGCCGGCGCGCCGATCATCAGCAGCGCCAGCGCGGCGGCGGATGCGATGACAATCTTCTTGACCATGGTGTCTGAGTCCTTTCTCCAGAGTGTGAGTGGTCTAGTTCGATGATTTCTGCTTCACGACGTCGGGGATGGGAAACACGATGTACGGATTGGAACGGAAGAACGTCACCTTCAGATCGGCGAGCGGCTTGCCGTCCAGCGTCCACTTGATCTGCGTCGGGAAAATCATCCAGACGTTCGGCTCGAGGTCGCCGCGATAGTCGGCGAACGTCGCGCCGTATGACGTGGCCGTTCGACTTCGCGGTCACCGCGACCGGAAGACGAATCAACTCGGTCGGTGCCGTACGGGCCCAGCTTCGCGTGCTGCTTCGAATCCTCGACCGTGATCGCGACCTCGATCCGTCGTAGGGAGAGGTGCCCGGTGAGGACCGTCTTGCCGTCGGCGGTCTTGGTGACGACCGTGTGGCCTTCGGCTTCGATGACTGACCAGAGCGCGCCGAACGGCGTGAGCTTGATGAGCGGCAGGCGATCGTTGAGCGCGTTCATCGCCGCTGTCGCGCCGCGCCCTTCCTGCGTCTCGTTCCACGCGTACTGATCCGCGAAGACGCGAATTTCCTTCAGCGGCTGGCCGTTGGCCTTGGTGCCGTTGAGGAACTGCGCGCATCGCCGGGATGTAGTACGCGATGTGGAACTCGGCGTTCGTGAGCTTCGCCATGCCGGCGCCAGTCGGCCATCGTCCCGTCCGACGCTTGAACTGGACGCCGATGACGTTCTTCACGCCGAGCACCGTGTTGCGGCCCATGCCGATCGATTCGGCAACCTCGCGCACGTCCTTGCCGATGCACGGGCTGGCGACTTCGTAGGCGGTGTTGCCCGTCGCCGCCGTTCTGGCCGAACACGCCGTAGTACGCCTGCGCGCCGTAGCCATTGGCGGGGCACGTGGGCGGAGTAATCGCCTGGCCGCCCATTCCGCGGCGCCGCGGCCGCCCTGGGGCGGAGCGCCACCCTCTTGTGCCATCAGCGCACCGCCGGTCAGGAGCGTGACGGCCGCCAAAACGATAACTTTGCGCATCTTGTGACCTCTGGAGTTGTGCAAGGGAGTTTTTATAGCTGTATTCGTTCGATGTCGCAAGAGCCGCCTGCGACGTTGCGCTTCGGCGCCCAGGCCCAACCCGGCTCATCTCTCAATTACGGAACGGGCCGTTTAATTCGGTTCATTTCTGGACGCCAATTCTATGCGGCCATGCCCCCGAAAGCGAGACTGAACCCCAATGGTGGGAAAATCCCACGTGCCTACTCGGGTCGCGATTCTCGATGACTACCAAAGCGTGGCGCTGTCGATGGCCGACTGGTCGGCGCTTGGCCCCGGCGTGTCCATCCAACCGTTGCACGAGCGGATGGGCAAAGAGGACGACGATCGCCGAGCGCCTCCGCAACGTCGACGTGATCGTCGCGATGCGCGAGCGCACGCCATTTCCGGCCACGCTCCTCGAACGCCTTCCCTGCGCTGAAGCTCCTCGTGACGACCGGGCGGCGAAACGCCGCGATCGACGTCAGGCAGCGCCGCGCGGCGTGGTCGTGTGCGGGACGAGCACGTTCGCGACGCCGCCGGTGGAGCTCACGTGGGGGTTGATCCTCTCGCTCGCCCGCCACATCCCGCGCGAGTCGGCGCGCGATGCGCACAGGCGCGTGGCAGACCACGGTCGGCGTGGGGCTGCACGGAAAAACGCTCGGGGTCATCGGCCTTGGACGTCTCGGGACCGAGGTCGCGCGATCGGCAAGGCGTTCGGCATGCAGGTCGTCGCGTGGAGTCAGAATCTTGACGCGCGAGGCGACCGATGCGCTCGGCGTCGGAGCTCGTCGACAGAGGACGTCCTTTTTCAGCGCGCCGACGTGGTAACCGTTCATCTCGTGCTCAGCGACCGGACACGCGGCATCATCGGCAGAGCGCGAGCTGGCGTTGATGAAACCGACGGCGTTTCTCATCAACACGGCTCGCGGACCCGTCGTCGACGAACAGGCGCTGATCGACGCCCTGCGGCGGAGCGTCATCGCGGGCGCCGGGCTCGATGTGTTCGACGAGAGCCGCTGCCCGTCGACCATCCACTGCGCCGCCTCGAAAATGCGCTGCTCACGCCGCACCTCGGCTACGTGACCGTCGAGAACTATCGCGGAAGCGTATGGACAGGCGGTGGAAGACATCCAGGCGTTCCTCGCGGGAACGCCAATTCGAGTTATCGAGCCAGTGGACGCCAGGTCCTTTCGGACCCGGCAGATCTAACGCATGCACGATCCTGGTTCTTCCCGGCGACGGCATCGGCCCGGAGATTACCGATGCGACGCTGCTCGTTCTCGAGCACGTCACTCGCGCGCTGTCGCTCGATCTCACCTGGGATGTGCAAGAAATCGGGCTCGCCTCGCTGCGGCGTGTCGGCATGACGCTTCCCTCGTCCGTCCTCGATGCATGCCGGCGAGCCGACGGCGTCATCCTTGGGCCCGTTTCGACGGCCGACTATCCGGCGCGCGACACAGGCGGCATCAATGTCTCCGCTGAACTGCGGATCCAGCTCGGATCTGTTTGCGAACGTGCGCCCGAGCCGAACGCGCGAAGGTCTTCAGCACTGGGGTCGAACGCCGATGGACCTCGTCATCGTCCGCGAGAACACCGAAGGGTTTTACGCCGACCGCAACATGCACAGCGGCAGCGGCGAGCTGATGCCGACACCCGACCTCGCGCTGTCGATCCGGAAGATCTCCGCGTCGGCTTCATCGCGCATCGCGCGCGCGGCGTTCGAGCTCGCGGCAACACGGCGCCGGCACGTCACCGCCGTGCACAAGTCGAATGTCCTCGGTGTCACCGAAGGCCTGTTTCTTCGTGAAGTGCGACAGGTCGCGCGGACGCATCCCCGACATCTCGCTACGACGAACAGCTCGTGGACTCGATGGCGGCACTGCTCGTTCGTGACGCCGCCCGCTTCGACGTGATCGTCACCACAAACATGTTCGGCGACATCCTGTCTGATGAGGCGTCCGAACTATCAGGCAGCCTCGGTCTCGCGGCGTCGATCAATCGCCGGCGATCGACACTGCATGGCGCAGGCGCAGCACGGCTCGGCGCCGGATATCCAGGGCCAGAACAGGGCGAATCCGATTTCGCTGATCGTCTCCCGCGGCGATGCTGATCGACTGGCTGGGTCGCCGGCACAGCAAAGCCGACTTCACGACGGCTGCACGCATCATCGAGACATCGGTCGATGCGGTGCTGCGGACGCCTGCACACGCGCACGATCGATCTCGGCGGTCCGCTCGGTGCACTCCGGCGTTTACATCGGAGCTGTGTAAAGAAATCGACGTGCATGGAGTCCGCTGAGCACCGCGCCTTCATGCAGACCGCTGAGCACCGTGCGTTCATGAAGGCTGCGTGGCGGCTGGTGCCATTCGTCACCATCGGCTACCTGCTCAACTACATGGATCGGAACAACGTCGGCTTCGCCGCGCTGACGATGAACCGCGAAACGGGATTGACGGCGACCGAGTTCGGCTTCGGCGCGGGTGTGCTGTTCTTCGGCTACAGCTTCTTCGAGATTCCCAGCAACATGGCGCTCTACCGGTTCGGCGCGAGGCGCTGGATCGCGCGAATCATGATTACGTGGGGCATCGTGTCGGCGGCAACGGCGTTCGTACGCGGGCCCGAGAGCTGGTATGCGCTGCGCTTCCTGCTGGGCGTCGCCGAAGCGGGATTCTTTCCGGGGATCACCTTTTATCTGGCCACGTGGTTTCCAGCCGAATACCGCGCGCGCATGCTCGCCTGGTTTCTCGTCGCGATTCCGGCCTCGACCGTTATCGGCGGCCCTATCTCGGGCCTCGTGCTGCAGATGGATGGTGTTGGGGGACTGGCCGGCTGGCAGTGGCTGTTCATCCTCGAGGGACTGCCGGCGACTGTGATGGGCATCGCCGCGCTGCGCGTCTTGCCTGATGGTCCGGACGAGGCGATGTTTCTCACCATCGAAGAGCGGCAGCTCGTGCGCGACCGGATTGCCAGCGAGCGCCGCGAGCGGGAAACACGGAACCTGCTCGCCGCGCTGAAGGACCCGCGCGTCCTGATCCTCACCGTGGCGCAATTCGGCTTCACCGCCGGCTCGTACGGCGTCGGCATCTGGCTGCCGCAGATCATGAAGGATGCGCGGCTCTCGAATGTGACGCATCGGCTTTCTCAGCGGCGCCTGTTATGTGGTCGCCTCGATCGCGATGATCGCGTGGGCCGCATGGGTCGATCACACCGGCCGGAAGATCAAGAACCTGACGCTCGCGTGCCTTGTCGCGGCAATCGGACTCGTCTTCGCAATCGTCTTCACGAATTTCTGGGTGTCGCTGCTCTGGATTACCCTGGCGCTCTCCGGGATCACGTCGGCGCGCGCCATCTTCTGGACGATTCCGACGCGGTTCCTCACGGGACTGGCCGCGGCCGGCGGCCTCGCGTTCATCAACAAGCATCGCGACGCTCGGCGGTTTCGTTGGTCCGTACGCGATGGGCTGGTTGAGAGACGCGACCGGATCGTTTTCGGCCGGGCTGATGGCGATGGCAGGCCTGCTCGTGCTGGCCACGCTGATGTCGTGGTCGCTCGAAGCTGTTCGTCACTCAGGAATAAAACCAAGTGGAATACACTTCCCCGCGTGACTGATACCGCCACCCTCCGATCAGCTGACCAGACCCTCCGCCGCAACCAGCTCCGCGCCGTCATCTCCCGCGTCGGTCGGCACCGACGATCGAGTGCATGACTTCTTTCTCTACGGCGTCGCCGCGGCCACGGTCTTCCCGCAGAAATTCTTTCCGAGCTCCGATCCGTTCATCGGGACGATGCTGTCGTTCACCACGTTCTTCGTCGGGTTCGTCGCCCGGCCGATCGGCGGGGCGATCTTCGGTCACTTCGGCGACAAGATCGGCCGGAAAAAGCTGCTCGTCTTCACGATGATCGTGATGGGCGCATCGACGATGGCGGTCGGGCTGACGCCGGGCTACGACGTGATCGGCATCTGGGGCGCCGTCTTCCTGACCGTTCGGCCGCATTCTCCAGGGACTCGCCATCGGCGGCCAGTGGAGCGGCTCGGTGCTGATGGCGTCGGAGTGGACCGATCCCAAGAGGCGCGGCTTCACCACCAGCTTCGCGCAGGTCGGGGCCCCTGCGGGGATGGTGCTCGCCAACGGTGCGCTGCGCGCTGATGACGGCGTTCACCAGCGATCAGGCGTTCCTCGACTGGGGATGGCGGGTGCCGTTCCTCGCCAGCGTGGCGCTCGTGATCACGGGCTTTTACATCCGGGCAGGCGTCAAGGAAACGCCGGTGTTCGAGGAGCTGAAGAAAAAGGGCGCCGTCGTCAACGCGCCGCTCGTGAAAGTGCTGCGGAGAAACGGCCGCGAGGTCGCGCTGACGGCGCTGCTGCGCACCAGCCAGCAGGTCTGCTTCTATATTTTCACGACGTACATCCTCACGTATGCGACCACGATCCTCGGCTTCGGCCGCGGGCTGGTGCTGAACATGGTGATGGCGATGGCGTTGGTGTCGTGCTTCGCGAACCCGCTGTTCGGGCATCTGTCGGACAAGTTCGGCCGCCGCACGATTACCGCGATCGGCTGCGTCATCATGCTGTTCTACCCGTTTGTGTCACGCTTCGGCCTGCTGGACACGAAATCGCTGCCGTTGGTGTTCCTCGCGATCCTTCTTTCGAACCCCCTGCAGGATCTGCAGTACGGACCGCAGGCGGCGTTCATCTCGGAGAGTTTTCCCGCGTCGCTGCGCTACAGCGGCTCGGCGCTCGGCTATCAACTTGCCTCGATTACGGCCGGCGGTCCGGCGCCGCTGATTGCGACGCTGCTGTTACGGGATACGGGACCTCGACGGCGATCGCGTGTGCATCTCGATCTGCTCGATGATCAGCCTGGCGTGCGTCTTCCTGCTGAAGGATCGAGCTGGGAGAGAACGACCGCAGATGATGACAAGCCTCAGAGACGCAGAGACTCAGAGACGATTTTTCTCTGCGCCTCTGCGTCTCTGCGGCTTGATCTGAACCTCTCTTCTTCCAGTAGCGAACCAGCCCTCGCCAGTTGAACTCGAGCGGGCCGACGTGGCTCGAGCGGACGCACCTCGTCGTCCGTCACGCCTGGCTCGATGGACGTAGCGCCTCGACATCCGCCTTGAACCTCGCGTATTTCGCCTCGTCCGAAACATCGCTGTCGATCGCGCGCTTCGCAATCTCGGCGACGTCGCGCAGGCTCGTCTCGAAGTGATCCAGATGCTCGGCGACACCGCTGCATGGGCCGAAATGCGTGATGAACACGGTCTCCGGCTTCCACGCGCGGATCGTGGCGACGCTCTCCGCCACGCCTCGAGATCGATGTCGGGCGGCGGCGGTCGGCGGCAGCGTGAAGACTTTCGACGTGAACCGCAGTCCCGGCCGTGTCGCCGGCCCACGCGATGCCACTGCCCTCGTCGAAGTAGCTCACGTGGTGCGACGCGTGGCCGGGCGTATACCGGACGTCGAACAGGCGTCCACCGGCGAGGATTCGATCGCGCTCGCCAAGGACGTGGAGGTTTGACTGCGGCACCGGGATGACTCTGCCCCAGAGCCGGGCGACGCCCTCAACACCCCACAACTGGTTCGCGCTGTTGATCAACTTGGACGGATCGATGAGATGCGGCGCACCCTTTTCATGGACGAAGACCTTGATCTTCCGGGTTCTCCTCGACAAGCAGACCCGTTGCGCCGGCGTGATCCAGGTGGATGTGCGTGATGAGGAGCGATTCGATGTCACTCACCCGGATCCCCTGCGCCTTGAGCAACGACCTGAGCGTGTCGATGCACGACCCCGGTCCGGGATCGACCAGCACAACCGCGTCGCTCCATAGACGCCCGTCGCGATTGCCTTGGGCGTGTCGCAGAAGTTCAGATCAACGTAGGAAATGTCGGAGACGATGAACGGCACGTTTCGAGTCTAGGCGCAGGCCGAGTCTGAAGACCGGCCTCTACGTAACCGTTCGTAGAGGCCGACGTAACCGGCGTTCGTAGAGGCCGACCTTCAGGTCGGCCTGACCGGCATCTTGTGCGCGGCCGGGAGCCTGAGAACGCGTGCCTTCATCGCGCGGAATTCGGCCGTGTCGTGGATGCCGCCGTGACGGCGCGCGACCGCTGCTGTCAGCTGCGCGATGCGATCCTGCGGCGACGGGTGCGTGGAGAAGAAGACTTCCACTGCGCCGGGGTCGCGATTCGATTCACGACGCAGCACCTCGAACAGCTCGATCATCCCGCGCGGATCCCATCCCGCCTTCGCCATGATCTGCAGCCCAACTCTGTCCGCCTCGCTCGTCGTCGCGGCTGAATTTCAGGAACACGCCGTCGGTCACGAGCGCGCCGGCAATCTGCGCGGTGCCCAGCGCCGCCGGCGTTGCCGAGCATCGCGCCGAGCATGCCGAGGCTCCATTTCGCCAGCAGCGTCTTCGTCAGCTGATCGGCCGCGTGCCGTTGCGCGATGTGCGCAATCTCGTGCGCGAGGACACCCGCCACCTGCGATTCGTTGGTCGCGGCACTGCAGCACGCCGCGATTGATCCAGACGGGGCCGCCGGGCAACGAGAACGCGTTGATTTCGCGGTAGTCGGCAACCTGGAAGGAGTAGGGATACGTCGCACCCGGAGCAGCCTTCGCCAGTCGCTGCCCGATGCGCCTGACGTATGTGGTGACGTGGCGCGTCGCGCAGCTCCGCGGTCTGCTTGCGCACCTGCGCGTTCTCCGCGCGGCCAATCTCGATTTCTTGCGGAATCGGAGATGAGCGTGATGCCGGCGAGGGCGATGGCGGAAAAGGCGGATGATCTGGTCAGGTAGGCCGCGTCCGTTCGGACCCGGCAGATGGTCTCACACCCGTGGTGTCGGGGCCGCCGGCATTTGATCCGGGCGATGACGGCGGAGACGCGCGTATGCAGCTGTGAATTCAACGCCGCATATGAGGATAACGGACGACACGTAAATCCACAGCAGAAAGACGACGACCGCCGCGATCGATCCCTGGATGAAGGCGAGCCGCGAGTTGCTCGCGATGTACCACGAGAAGCCGTCAAACGCGAGACGCCAGAGCACGCCGGTGAGCGCGGCGCCGACCCAGACGTCGCGGAAGCGCGTCTTCGCGTTCGGAATGAAGTAGAACACCGAGACCGACGCCGAAGATGAGGATGATCGTGGCGGCATAGCGGAACATCCACGTCTGCACCGCCTGCAGCCAGTGAAACCGCAGCAGCATCACGCCGAACCAGGACGCCTCCGCCGACCTGGATCGTCGTGACGAGCAAAGGCCGACGACCATCACCAACCCCGCGGCCACCAGCATCAGGAAGTGACACCATCCGGTGCTTCAGGAAGCTTCGCTGCTTCTCGACGCCCACGCTTCGTTCACAGCGCTGGTGATCGCGCCAAAGACGCCGAGCGAGGACCAGATCAACGCGAGGCCGCCGGCCACGCCGACCTGCATCCGCGTCTGCCGAAACGCGTCGAGCTGCGAGGCGACGAAATCGAGACGGGTGGGGAAATAGCGGAAGACGAACGTCAGGACGGCCAGCCGCTGATTCTCGCTCCGCGGTGATTGAACCGAGCAACGAGATGATCAGGAGGAGAAACGGGAAGAGCGAGAGGAGCGCGTAGTAGGCGATTGACGCCGCGTGCGTCAGATCGTTGCTGTTGACGAGCTCGACGAGCCCGCGCCAGGCGGCCTGGGCGGACCAGCGAAGCTCGGCACGAAGCCGCTTCACGCGGACATTATGCAGGTTCGCGGGTTCGCTCGTTCGCGGGTGCGCGGGTTTGCTCGTTCCAGGGTGCGCCGGTTCGGTCGTTCGCCGGTGCGCCGGCTCAACCCCGCGCACCTGCGAACTCACGAACCAGCGAACCTACGAGCGGCCGAAATCGCTGCCGGAGTTGCTGCCGGCGTCGAGCCAAACGAGGCCGCCGGTGTTGCCGGAGCTGTAGCTGCTGCCCGTCGTGCCGCTGGCATAGCTGCGCGCTTCGTCGGCGCTGCGCGTGACCGCTTCGCGCGCCTTGTCGACGATCTCGCGTCCGCGCTCGGCCAAGGTGCCCGCCGCTTCCGACGCCTTCTTATGCTGCTCCGATGCGGCGTTGCCGATGGTCTGCGCCTGTTCGCCGATCGCGCCGCGCAGTTCCGAACCTGCCTTTCGGCGCCAGCAGCATGCCGAGGCCGGCGCCCAGGACGGTCCCCGTGAGCAGGCCCATCATGAACCCGCCATTGCCGCTGCTTTCGTTGTCGTACCGATCAAAGCTGTCCGCCATTGTGCTGCTCCTCCCTGTGAAATTCGAAGTTCGACAGTTCGAAGTTGAGTTCGAGTGCGACGTCGCAGGCGAAGGTCGAAACGCCACTTCGCACTTCGACCTTCGACCTTTATTCATACGCGCGCCGGCTGTGATTCAGGAACCCGTCAACCGCCGCGCGGGCGGCGTGAACGGGAGTGAGAACGCGGTTGACGCGCGATGACACGGAGGAGCGGACGCGTCCCGCAGTCTCGTCGACCGCGATCCATCGTGTGGCGAATCGCCGCATCGACACGCTCGGTGCGGTCGGTCACGCGCGCCGTGACATCTTTCACGTCGAGCGAGGATCGCGTCCACGCGGGTCATCAAGGCGTTCAACGCTGCGCCACCAGCGGCGTGATCTGCCGCGCCTCGATGTCGCGGACGGCGCGCATCGCCTGGCCGTAGCAGCCGATACGCCATCACACCGACGCCGATGAGCACAGAGCGCTTCGAGGACGCTCACAGCTGCCATGATGCCGAGCAACAGATTCGTCGTGTCCAGATTCCCTGCATTCATATCGCGCTCCAGTCGATGCTGCGACGTGCGCGAGGTCTGACCCGAACGACGACTGCGCGCGCGCCGCGTTGAACTCGTTCACGGCACGGATGCCGTCAGTTGGCCATCTCCCCGAACTTTTCGACCGTCCTCTGGAACCGCGCGAATTCGCTGCGGAGATCGTCCACCGCAGGCTCGAGCCGGTCGCGCATCTGCTTTGCCTGCATCGGTAAAGAAGAGGTAAGTGGCCGCTCGCGCCGATCAGCGCGCCAACCATCGCACCCGCCACCATCACTCGTGAGTCGTTCACACGCCCTCCCTTTGCATGGCCTACAGCACTAATTGGCCTCCAAAACGAGTGCCACCCTAGCGTGACTGCCGTCTTTGACGAACTGCAGCGCTGCTCGCGATCGAGGAACAACGTCAGCAGACACCATCCCACCGATCCTTGTCGGGACTGCTCGAGTGCCTCCGTCGCCCAAGAGCCGATGAAGCCCGCGTTCTGCGCCGGCGATGCGTAGCTTGCCGAGCATGTATTCCCGCACGACTTGCCGCGCGTCTCCGCTGATAACCGGAACCGCTCGGCCACGGTCGCCGCTGGCGCGTAGCCTTCGACAACGAGCGGATTCGACGGGCAGATACTTCGAGGTAGGTCGACATCGCTGAATCGATACGCGCGCGCCCGCTCATCGGTCAGCGCCTCGGTGCCGTCGGGTCCAGCCTCGAGCAGCATCGCCGACTTCAGCCAGATCCGCATGGCCTTCCGTTTTCCGTTTTCGAGCACACCTGTTCGGTATTCCGCCGGAGAAATGGACATCGAGGTCGAAATAGCCACGCCTGGTTGAAGAAGCCGCGCAGCAGGAAGTTGTGCTTCATCGCCTCCATGTTGTCGGCGAGATCGGCGCGTCGCTTCGCGCGCCTGGCCGAGCGTCGTCCGCATGTCGGCGAGCAGCCCCTGCGCAGGGCCTGTCCTTTCGATCGGAAGTCGACGATCGCTTTGCGGGCTTCGTCCGATGACCTGGCGCAGGTTGGCCACGACCGTCGTGCGCCTGGTCGGCGACGTCCTGCGAACGCGTTGATACAGCTGCGTCGTCGTTGATCGAGTTTGCCGAGGGTGCCGCTGGCCGTCGTTGATCTTGGCGACAAGCTCGCGCGTATCGCTGCGCGATCACGCCTGCCGTTCCTCGCAATCGCTTCGAGGTCGGGCCGGACTTCGTCGAGCAGCGCGTGCGCATCCTCGGCGGTCAGCGCGACTTCGCTTGACCGCGGTTTCGACGTCGCCGCGACCGCCGTGACGGTATCGCTGATCGATCGTCATGCGTGTCGCTCGCCTGCTGAAGCAGGTCCGCTGATCGCGAACGGCTCGCGGCTCGGAAATCGTCCCGCCGTCGGCAGACAGCGGCGGCCTGGTCGGTGCCCGCGGCCGATGTTGACGAAGACGCCGCCGACAAGACCCTCGGTCTGCGTGGACCGCGATCGAGTCGGTCGCGAATGATCGGGTGCAGGGCTTCGCGGACGCTCCATCTTGACCCTGAACTTTCCCGACGGCGACGTCGGCAGCTCGATGTCGGCCACCTCGCCGGCTTTCGCGCCGGCCACGCTGCACCGGCGCGCCGACCTCGAGCTCGCCGAGCCGCGTGAACTCGGCATAGACGGGAAAGCGCTTCTCGAACAGCATGCGGCGCTCGCCGATCATGAACAGCGCCGACGGCAAACAGCAGCAGGCCGATGACGACGAACGCGCCGGCGCCGACCGCTCGTGGACGAAATCATTTCGGCTCGCCTCTCACTGCCCCTAACCGGAACCTTCTGATCGCATGAACGCGCGCACCATCTCGTCAGTCGCTTCGATCGAGCTCCTCCGCGCTGCCCTCGCGCGATCAGATGCGCCCTTCGTGCAGCATCGCGAGCTCGTCGCCGATGTAGCGGGCGCTCGGGATGTTGTGCGTGACGACGACGATGCGTCGCGCCCTTCTTCTTCAGATCGACCAGCAGCTGCGTCGATCTCGCCGGACGTAATCGGAGTCGAGGCCCGGCGCTCGGCTCGTCGACCGAGCAGGATGTCGGGATCGAGCGCCATCGCGCGCGCCAGTCCGGCGCGCTTCTTCATCCCGCCCGAGAGATCCGCGGGCATCTTTGTCGTAATCGCGTCTCGAGGTCGACGTCCGCGAGCTTCGCACGCGCCACGTCGCGGATCTTCGCGTCGGACCAGTCGGTGTGGCGCCGCATCGGAAACGCCACGTTCTCGCCGACGGTGATCGAGTCGAAGAGCGCGGCGTTCTGAACAGAGAAACCCATCGAGCGGCGCGACATCTGACGAGCTCGCGTCCGTTCAGCGCCGCGACGTCCTTGCCGTGCACGCAGACATGGCCCGCTGATCGGGCCGCAGCGAACCGATGATGTGCTTCAGCGTGACGCTCTTGCCGGTGCCGCTTCGTCCAGAGCAGGCAGAAACGCTCGACCCTGCCGCGACGTCGAGCGTCACGTCGTCGAGCACCTTGCGACCGTCGAACGACTTGCGTCACGTGTTCCAGCTTGATCGGCTGCGTGCGCCATCAGGCTCTCACCGGGAACATGAAGAAGATCAGCTTCACGAGCGACGACGTTGATCGAGGATGATGCAGATCGACGACGAGCACCACGCTGCTCGTCGACGTGCGCCCGACACCTTCGGTGCCCTGCGTGGTGTTGAAGCCCAGGTACGACGCCACGGTGCCGATGATGAGACCGAAGACCGCGGTCTTGAGCGTGGCGGGAATGAAGTCGCTGAACTCGATCGATCGAGAACGCGCGATGGAAATACAGCCAGCGCCGACATCCCGCTGATCGACGCCTCGGCGACGAAGCCGCCGAAGATGCCGCAGAAGTCCATGATGGCCGTCAGCAGCGGCATGCGCGATGATGCAGGCCAGGATGCGCGTCACGCGCGAGGAACTTGAACGAGTCGACGGCGACCGCTTCCGAGCGCGTCGATCTGCTCGGTCACTCTCATCGCGCCGAGCTCGGCGCCGATCCCGGCGCCGACGCGGCCCGCCGATGAGGAGTCCGGCGGTCAGCGGCCCGGTTTCACGGATCGAGCGCGATGGCGAGCCCGGCGGGAATCATCGCCTCGGCTCCGAAACGCTCGAGCGAGCGCGCGTGTGCATCGACAGCACGACGCCGATGGCGAAGCCCGAGAGCGCGATCAGCGTACCGAGCGCCAGCCGATTTCGAAGACGTGCCGCCAGATTTCCTTGAACTCGTACGGCGGCAGCACCGCTTCGTAGAGCGCGCGTAGCGCCGAATAGCGCGACCTCGCCCACCCACGCGAGCAGACTGAGCATCAAGGAGACCGAGCCGCCTCAGTCATACCCGGCCGTTGTGCAACGGCCGGGCCACGTGGACGTCCTTGAGGCGGGTCGCGCGTTGATAACTGTGAGCCTAACTGGCGGCGGGGTGTAGATGAGGCGGCGGCCGCACGCTGGGCGGCCCGCTGATCCTTGATGTCGTGCTTCTTCATCTTGCTGTAGAGCGTGGGCCGGTACAGACCGAGGATCTGCGCGGCCTCCTGCTTGTTCCAGTTGGTCCGCTGCAGCGTCTGGACGATCGCCATCTTCTCGATTTCGGCGAGGGTGCGGTGCGGAGGAATGGTGAAGTCCTGGGTCGGACTTCCCTCTTCGCGGATCGTCTCGGGGAGATCGTTCGGCGTAATCTCGCCACGTCTTGCAGACCAGCACGGCGCGCTCGATTGCGTTCTCCAGCTCGCGAACGTTGCCAGGCCAGCGGTTGCGGATGAGCAGGTGATAGGCCGCCGGCGAGATCGACCTGCACGTTCTTCTGATAGCGCTGGTTGAACTTCGATAGGAAGTGGTTGCAGAGGAGCGGAATGTCCTCGCTTCGCTCGCGCACCGGCGGCACGCGGAAGCGTGATCGTGTTGATGCGGAAGTAGAGATCTTCGCGCAGCTTGCCTTCCCGGAGCGCGGTCTCGAGATCGATGTTCGTCGCGCAGATGAGACGGAAGTCGACGCGGACGAGCCGGTCGCTGCCGATGGGCCGATACTCGCGCTCCTGCAGCACGCGCAGCAGCTTCGTCTGGAGGTAGGGGGCATCTCGCCGATTTCGTCGAGCAGCAGCGAGCCGCCCTCGGCCATCTCGAACAGGCCGACCTTGTCGCATGTTCGCGCCGGTGAACGCCCCCTTCTTGTAGCCGAACAGCTCGCTCTCGATCAGGTCCTTCGGGATCGCGGCGCAGTTGATCTTGATGAACGGACCCTTGACGCGGTTCGAGTTGTAGTGAATCGCGTTGGCAATCAGCTCCTTGCCGGTGCCGTTCTCTCCCTGGATCAGGATGTTTGCGTCGCTGGCAGCCACGCTCTCGACCAGCTCGAAGAGCTCCTTCATCTTCTTGCTCTGGCCGACGATGTTCGCGAAGCTGTACTGGCCGCGAATCTGATCCTTGAGCTGCTGATGCTCGGCGCGCTCCTGCGTCGGTCGATCGCGCGGCCGAGAATGTTCATCAAGCCCTTCCTGACTCACGGGCTTTTCGAGGAAGAAGAACGCTCCGGCCTGCCCCGCTTCGACCGCGCGGGCGATCGTCCCCTGGCCGCTGATGACGATGATTTCCGGCGAGGGATCGATTTCCTTCAGCCGCCGCAGCAGCTGCGACGCCGTCGAGGTCAGGAAGCATGAGGTCGGTGACAACGACGTCTGGCCGCCACTGTTTGAAGATTTCCTCGCCACGCGTGCCGATGAGGGCCGTCCGAACCTCGTATCCTTCGGCCTCGATGACCATCTTCAGCCACTCGGTCATCGAGGGCTCGTCGTCGATCGCAAGGACGCGCTTGCGGCGTTTGCTGCTGGAAGAAGATTGACTTGCCATGCGTCACTTATCCTCGACTTGGCAGCCGCGCAATGACCCCGGCTACGTCCGCAAATCATACAGAGATCGAGCCGTCGAACTCAAACCCTACATATTGTAAAGTTTTACATGCAGCTGAGCTGGGTCGTAGACGGTGCCCTATAATTCCGCGCATGCGAGACGAAGTGGCCGCAGCACGGCGCCCCTTTCCACTACGGACGAGTTGCTCACCGGCTGCGGATGGTGAATGCAGCGACTTCCCTCCCGGACGCGCGCCGGCACTCCTGAATTCACGGCCAACCACGACAAGATGACGGCGCTCGTCGCGCAGCTGCGCGAGCGGCTCGCGCAGGCTCGCGAAGGTGGCGGCGCGCGTTACCTTCAACGGCAGCGCGAGCAGGGAAAGCTGCCGGCGCGCGAACGGATTGATCGCCTTCTCGACGAGGGCTCGCCATTTCTCGAGCTGTCACCGTTGGCGGCGTGGGAGATGATGCACGACAACGACGCGCCGGGCGCGGGGCTCGTCACCGGGATTGGGCGCGTATCGGGGCGCGAGATGCTGATCGTCGCCAACGATGCCACGGTCAAGGGCGGCACCTACTACCCGATGACCGTCAAGAAGCACGTGCGTGCGCAGCAGAGTCGCGCTCGAGAACCGTCTGCCGTGCATTTACCTTGTCGACTCCGGCGGTGCGTTCCTTCCGCTGCAGGCCGATGTCTTTCCCGATAAGGAGCACTTCGGCCGCATCTTCTTCAACCAGGCGCGCATGTCGGCCGAATCGATCGCGCAGATTGCGGTGGTCATGGGGTCGTGCACCGCCGGCGGCGCGTACGTCCCCGCGATGTCCGACGAGACGATCATCGTGAAAGGGACGGGCACGATCTTCTCGCAGGTCCGCCGCTCGTGAAAGCGGCCACCGGCGAGGATGTCACGGCCGAGGAGCTCGGCGGCGCCGACGTGCACACGCGGCTCTCCGGCGTGGCCGATTACCTGGCGGAGGACGATGCGCACGCGCTGCAGATTGCGCGCACGATCGTGTCAACGCTGAACACGCGGAAGACGCTGCCCGCCGACGTTATCGAGACCGAGGAGCCCGGCTACGATCCGCACGAGTTCTACGGCGTCGTCAGCTCGGACCTGCGGAAGCCGTACGACGTCCGCGAAGTGATCGCGAGGCTCGTCGACGGGTCGCGCTTCGACGAGTTCAAGGAGCGCTACGCGCCGACGATCGTGACCGGCTTCGCGCGCCTCCACGGGTTTCTCATCGGCATCATCGCGAACAACGGCGTGCTCTTCTCGGAGTCGGCGCTCAAAGCAACGCACTTCATCGAGATGTGCAACCTGCGCGGCATCCCGCTGGTATTTCTGCAGAACATCACCGGCTTCATGGTCGGGCAAGCAGTACGAGCGCGGCGGCATCGCGAAAGATGGCGCCAAGATGGTCCACGCCGTGGCCAACTCCGTCGTGCCGAAGTTCACGATCATCATCGGCGGCTCGTTCGGTGCGGGCAACTACGGGATGTGCGGCCGCGCGTACGAGCCGCGCTTCCTCTGGATGTGGCCGAACGCGCGCATTTCGGTCATGGGCGGCGAGCAGGCCGCGGGCGTCCTGGCCACGGTGAAGCGCGAGCAGCTCGCGCGCGAGAACACGACGCTGACGGCCGACGAGGAACGGCAGATTCGCCAGCCGATTCTCGACAAATACGAGCTGGAAGGCTCGCCGCTATTACTCCACCGCGCGGCTCTGGGACGACGGGATTCTCGACCCGGCAGGAGACGCGCAGCGACGCTCGCCCTCGGCGCTCGTCGGCGAGCTTCAACGCGCCGATTCCACCGACCGAAATTCGGCGTCTTCCGGATGTAACGGTGGTTCACCTTCTATGCTCGCCGTTCTCCATTCGTGCTCACGTTCTGTGTTCGGTTCGCGAACTCGAAGCAGAACCACGTGGAGACTGAACATTGAAATTGAAGACGAACCGAAGCGAGAAGATAGAAGCGTGAACGGCAGTTTACCACCCTCCAGACTCGTCGCGATGGCGTCGTCGAGCACTGACGCTCAATCGTCCCGACGTCCGCAACGCGTTCAACGAAGCGATGATCGCCGAGCTCACCGCGTGGGCGGCGTCCATCAACGCGGATGACGATGCGCGCGTGGCGGTGATCGCGGGTGCCGGCAAGGTCTTCTCGGCCGGCGCCGACATCACCTGGATGGCGAACGCCCTCAACTACACGCATGACGAGAACGTCCGGGACGCCAATGCCGCGGCGCGCGGATGTTCGCGGCGCTCGATACGCTGCCGATTCCGCTCGTCGGCCGCGTCCACGTCGCGCGGCGCTCGGCGGCGGTGCCGGGCTGTCCGCCGTCTGCGATGTCGTCGTCGCCGACGAGAGCGCCGTCTTCGGGTTCTCGGAGGTGAAGCTGGGGATCCTGCCGGCCGTGATCTCGCCGCACGCGCTCGCCAAGATCGGCCGTTCGGCGGCGCGCGAGCTGTTCCTCACCGGCATGCGCTTCAACGCCGCTCGCGCCAAGGAAATCGGCCTCGCGCACGCCGTCGTTCCGCTGGATCAACTGGATGCGAAGGTGGAGATATGTCGACGAGTTCCTCAGCGCGGGCGCCCGATGCGATCTCGACCGCGAAGGCGCTGATTCCGCGCGTGTGGACGCGCGGCGCGTCCGATGCGGCGGGACTCACGTCGGAAGCCATCGCCGCGCAGCGCGTCTCGAAGGAAGGGCCAGGAAGGGGCTGCGTGCCTTCCTCGAGAAGCGGAAGGCATCGTGGGACGCCTCGCGCAAGTCCTGATCGCCAATCGGGGCGAGATTGCCGTCCGCGTCATCCGCGCCTGTCGAGAGCTGGCAATCCCCTCCGTTGCGGTATGCTCGGATGCCGATGCCCACGCGCTGCACGTGAGCCTTGCCGATCGCGCGGTCCGGATTGGCCCTGCCTCTCCTGCCGAAAGCTACCTGTCGATTGCGGCGATCGTGAACGCCGCACGCGAGACGGGCGCGGACGCGATCCACCCCGGTTACGGCTTCCTGTCCGAGAATGCGCTGCGTTCGCGGCCGCATGCGCAGAAGCCGGCATCACGTTCATCGGGCCTCCGGCGGCGGTGATCGAGCGGCTCGGATCGAAGATCGCCGCACGCGCGATTGCGCAGAAAGCCGGCGTGCCTGTCGTACCTGGCGAGACGCCGGCAGACCAGTCGAACCAGGCCATCGCCGCGTCCGCCCTCAACGTCGGCTTCCCCGTTCTCCTCAAGCCGTCGGCCGGTGGCGGCGGCATCGGGATGAAGACCATTCGCGAGGAACGGGCGCTTGCGGCGGGCATCGAGCAGGCGCGACGCGAGGCGGCGGCCGCGTTCGGCGATGGCACGCTGTACGTGGAGCGGCTCATCGATCGGCCGCGGCATGTCGAATTCCAGGTGCTCGCGGACGATCATGGCCACGTCATTCATCTCTTCGAGCGCGAATGCTCGATACAGCGCCGTCACCAGAAGGTCGTGGAAGAAACGCCTTCAACGGCGGTGACGCCGAAGCTGCGACAGCGGATGGGCGATGCGGCCGCTCGCGCTCGCACGCGCGGCCGAGTGCTCGAAATGCCGGGACCGTTGAATTCCTCGTCGAAGGAACGGGCGACGCCGCGTCGTTCTACTTCCTCGAGGTCAACACGCGGCTGCAGGTCGAGCATCCCGTGACAGAGCGAGTCACCGGCATCGATCTGGTGCACGCACAGATGAGCGATCGCCCGCGGCGACGCGCTTGCCGTGGGCACAAGCTTCGCTCACGCAGCGGGGACACGCGATCGAAGTCCGTGTGTACGCAGAGGATCCGTCGAGCCATGACCTGCCGCAGGCGGGCCGCTGCTGCTGCCGGGAGCCATCGATGCCGGGTATCCGCATCGATTCCGGCGTCACGGAAGGGCGGCGAGATCAGCGTCCACCACGACCCGCTCGTTGCCAAGCTGATCGCCGACGGCGAAACCCGTGAGATCGCGCGACGACGTGCCGTCGAAGCGCTTCGCAACTATCCAATCCTCGGCATCCGCACCAACGTCGCGTTTCTGATCGAGCTGCTGGAGCATCCACGCTTTATCGCAGGCGATATCGACACCCGTTTTCTCGACGTCGAAGGAGAGAAGCTGCGTGCTGCCAGTGTCGCCGCCGCCATTCCTGCGGAGGCCTTGGAGATCGCGGCCGCCCTTCGTCGCGGTGCCGCGGACTTGTCTCACCGAAGCGCCGAAGGCGCAGCAGAGCGGATCCGTGGGACGCACTACGAGGCTTCCGTGGTTGAGTCGCTGGGAAACGGCCGTTACCTCGTGTCCGGGATCCGGGATTCGGGAGTCGGGATTCGGAAGACTCTCGCGTATGCGGTCAACAGATCGAGCGCGCAGCGTGGGTGTTCATCGACGGCCAGCCATATGTGATCGAGACCGAAGATCGGGACGCGTCGCCGGGCGGACGCGCGACCGATAACCAGCTCGCCCTCTCTGCGCCGATGCCCGCGACGGTCATCGCCGTCAACGTCGCGCCTGGTCAGGAGGTCGCCGAAGGCGACGTCCTGGTGCTGCTCGAAGCGATGAAGATGGAGCTGCCGATCAAGGCGCCGCATGCGGGTCGCGTGAAGTCAATTGCGTGCCGTGAAGGCGAGCTCGTGCCGGCCGGAGTTCCGCTGCTCGAACTGGAATAGGCGTGCTCGCTAATGAATCGCATCTCATGGAACACGAGCTCGCGGTCCTGCTGACTGAACTGGTGGAAAAGGTGGGTCTGCTTCGCCGCGATCTGAAGCAGAAGGGCGACGCGGAGAAGTATGAGGCGCGGCTCGCGCGCATCGACCAGAAGTTCTCGGCATTGGCGGAACGAGTGGCGCAGACCGACCCCGAGTTCGCCAAGGCCCTCCGCACCGCGTGGCAAATGCCCGCCCGCAGCCTGGCCTTTCGCAACGCTGATCATCTAAAGAAAGACGAATAGCGCGCCGGGCGCTCTGAATCGCTGAAGCGCCTGTCCTCTACCAATGACGACGAGGTCAGGCAGCGTGTTTTGGTCTGAAATACATGCTGGAAATCAGTAAGCTCGGCTGGCAGAACATTTGCCACCAATTGCCATAACGGCATTATGCTGTTGCAGTTATAGGGGGTTCCTATGATTCGTTCCAGGATATTCATTGCAGCCTCGCTCGCGCTGCTCGTCGGCGTTTCGTCCGCTGATGCCCAGCGCCGTGGCGGGGCCGCGCCCGCGGTGGCGCGGTGGTCGTGGGCCGGGGCTGCACCGCGTGGCGAAGCTCGCGCCGCACCGCGCGTATACTCCGCGCCGCGCGTGACTGCGCAGCACTCGTGTGGTGCGTGTAGCGCCGGTCAGATTTTACCAGCCGTATTACAACGTTCCGGCCGCGCCTGAGCCTGGGCTTCGGTTTCTCGCTCGGATACCCAGTGCGCTACACGTCGTACTACGGTTATTACGATCCGTTCTACGACCCGTACTTTATCCGTACGCTTCCGCATATCCGCACTCCGTATTCGTATCCATCAACCTATCCCGCGTATCCCCCTCCGGCGTACCCGCCCCAGGCGTATCCACCCCAGGCGTATCCACCAAGTGCATATCCGCCTTCGGCTTATCCGCCAGCATCAACGCAACCGGGATATCCGCAGTCGGGATATCCGCCGCAGGGATCGATCAGCCCGTCGCAGCCGAATACCGGAGGTATCAGCTTCGAGATTCAGCCGTCAGACGCACAGGTCTATGTGGATGGTCAGTACGTCGGGACCGTCGGGCAGTTCACATCAACGTCGCAGCCGCTGGGGCTGACGGCAGGCCGGCATCATATTCAGATCACCGCGCCGGGCTACCGCACGATGGATCTCGACGCCGATATCGTGGCCGGCGAGGTGCTCCCCTACCAGGGCACGCTCGCACGATAAGCAATACAAGGCTCGACCCACGGGAGAGGCGAACGGCCTCTCCGCCTCGGACGTGGGCGTGGGAGGCGTCCATGGATTCCAGGCGGAGCGCGCATGGCCGTGTCGGCCAGCCAGCATGGCCAGATGCGCTCAGTTGAGGAGGACTGGGCTTGCTATCGATCCCACGCGCCGGCGGCCCATTCCAGGAATTTCTTCTCCGACCAGTAGTTGACGATCCGCGCCTGCGGGATGCCGGCGAGCTTGGCGTGTGCAATCGCGATGTCGGCGAAATCGAATTCGGGATGCGCAGTGCGCGTCGCTGTCGAGCGCGAAGATGCAACCCTGCTCGAGCGCCTGCGCCGCCAGCTCGTAGGGGCACATCCTGACGCGCCCATGAACCAGTCGATCTCGATGGCCACCTGCCGGCGCGCCGCCACCTCGAACACCTTGCTCCAGTCCGGCGAGCACGCCGAGCCGCACGTTGAAGACGCGCCCCTGCGGATGGCCGAGGATGGCTACGCCGGGCTGCGACACGGCGGCGACCATCCTCGCGGTCTGGTCGATCGATTTCCGCAGCGCCGAATGCGGCGAGGCGACGATGAACTCGAACTGGCGCATCTCGTGCGGCTCCATGTCGATCGCTGCCGTCGGCGCGGATGTTGGCCTCGATCCCCTTGAACATCCGGAACCGGCCGCGCATGCTTCCGGTTGAGCGCGTCGATCTCCGCGTGCTGCTCCACCGCCCGCTGCCATGCTCATGCCGCCGGCGATGCTCAACCCGTACGAGTGATCCGTGACGCCCGCGCATGACCATCCGCGCTCGAGGCAGGCGTTCACGATCGACTCCAGCGTCTCCGCGCCGTCGCTGCAGATCGAGTGCATCTGGAAGTCGCCTCGATACCTCGCGCGCGACGGCGACCCCTTGCGCGACAGGACCTCGCTTGACGGCGGCGCGGCTGAGATACTGCCGCCGCAGGTTGTGCAGGCGCGCAATCTCCTGTTCCTTGCCCGACTCCCGCACGGCGCGTTCGACGAACGCGCAGTGGCCGTCGACGAATCAGCTCGCGCGCGATGCGGTCGGTGGTCGGCCCGATGCCGGAGATCGCCTTGAACGTGTTCGCGGTGATGAGCGGCGTGATGTCGCGATCGATCCGCAGCACCGCTTTCGCCGCGCGCTTGTAGCCCCACGCGCGCTGGGTGTCGCCGGCAATGGCCGCCATGTCGTACAGCAGGCTGGCAAGCTCGAGGTTGACGTCCCGCATGCGCCAGTTTGTTGATATACCATGTCGGTTGGTTAGTGGTTGGTGGCTCACGAAGAGCAGGAAGTGTTTCATCAACCACCAACCATCGACCACCAACCAGCTACTAACCTACTAACCACCAACCTCGAGGAGCCAACGGATGGCATCGTTTGCGCGGCATGTTGACGTGGAATGGAACGGCACGCTCATGGAAGGAAACGGCACCGCAAAGGCAGGCACGGGCGCGTTCACGCTCCCGGTGACCTTTCGAGTCGCATCGCCGAACAGGAGACGGGAAGACCACGCCCGAGGAACTGCTCGCCGGCGCGCACGCGATCTGCTACGCGATGGTGCTGACCAACACGATTGGCAAAGCAGGGCGGCAAGGCGCGGCGCGTCCGCGTCACCGCGACGGTGACGGCCGATAAAAGCGACGCAGGCATCAAAGTCGTCTCGTCGAATCTGAAGGCCGTCGTCGAAGGACTTGAAGGCATCGATCGCGCGGGCCTCAGTGAGCTGGCGAAGAATGCGGAGAAGAGGCTGCCCCATCTCGAACGCGATCCGCGGCTCGGTGTCGATCTCGGTCGACGCCTCGGCCGCCTAGAACCGAAATGCTCAAGGCTCAAGGCTCGATGCCCAAGGCCCAACGCAGGAATCGCGTTCGTTGGGCTATCGAGTCATCGGGACTTTGTGCATTGGGCCTGGCGTTGCTGGCGCGCAGCGTCTGGCAGCGCAGTCTCGAAGGCTTCAGCGTCGATTACCTCGATCGCAGCGTCGACGCCTGCACCGATTTCTACCAGTTCGCCTGTGGCAACTGGCTCACGACGCATCCGCTCCCCGCGGATCGTTCGCACTACACCCGGTTGAACGAGCTCGCGGATCGAAACGTTCGCATCGTTCGCTCGATTCTCGAGGACGCGGCCTTCAAGAAATCGGGCCGCACGGCAGACGAGCAGAAGATCGGCGACGCCTACGCGGCGTGTGTCGATCAGGAGACGATCGAGGCCAAAGGGGCGCGGCCGATCCTCCCGCTGATCCGCGATATCGCGGCCGTCAAGAATCGCGAGCAGCTGATCAAACTCGCCGCGCGCTTCACGCACGACGGCTTTCCGTCGTTTCTCACGCTCGGCTCTGCACCCGACGCCCATGATTCGACCATGTTCATCGCGACGCTCGGCCAGGGGGCGCTGGGGCTTCCGGATCGCGATCTGTATTTGAAAGACGACGAACGCTCGACGACGCTCCGCAAGGAATACGTCGCGCACGTGCAACGGATGTTCGAGCTCCTCGCCAGTGGGCCGGTCGGACCCGGCAGATCGCCAGGGCAGGGCGGGTCCTCGGACCCGCCAGAACGGATGGCGCAAGCCGTCATGGACGTGGAAACGGCGATCGCGCGCGCGACGCTGGATCGCGTGGCATTCCGCGACCCGCGCCGACGCGACAACCCGACGACCGTTGCAGGCCTTGCGCAGATTGCGCCGAACATCGACTTCCCGCTCTTTTTCGCGGGACCGGCGCGCCATCCTTTTCGCGCCTCAACCTTCTGAACCCGCAATATCTCCGCGACATGAGCGCGGCGCTCGATACGCTGCCGCTTGCGTCCTGGAAGGCCTACATGACGTGGCGCGTATTCGACGCGCTTGCGCCGCTGCTCTCCTCGCGCTTCGACCAGGAGGAATTCCACTTCAGCGGCGAAATCCTCAGTGGCCAGAAAGAAATGCGGCCCCGATGGATGCGCTGCAGCGACGCGGTCGCGGGATAGCCTGGCGCCGACGCGCTCGGCGAGATCGTCGGCAAGATCTTTATCGAGCAGCGCTTTGGCCCGGACGCGAAGGCGCGCATGGATGAATTGATTACGGCGCTCCAGCACTCGCTGCGCCAGACGCTCAGCGACGTCGACTGGATGAGTGCCGATACGCGTGCACATGCGCTCGCCAAAGCTCGAGACACTCAATCGCAAGATTGGCGGCCCCGACCGGTGGCGTGACTTCAGCGCCGTCGCCATTCGAAGGGACGACTACGTCGGCAATTCGATGCGCATCGCGACAAACGATACGCAGCGGCAGCTCCGCTGGATCGGCCAGCCGGTCGATCGCAGCTCTGTGGCTGATGACGCCGCAGACCGTCAACGCGTTCTACGCGCCGCCGCTCAACGAGGTTACCTTTCCTGCCGGGATTCTTCAGCCGCCCATCTTCGATGCGGGCAAAGATGCGGCGGCGAACTTCGGCGCGGCGGGCGCGATGATCGGCCACGAGATGACGCACGGCTTCGACGACAGCGGCCGCCGGTTCGACCCGAAGGGCAACTTGATGGACTGGTGGACGCCGCGTGATGACGCGGCGTTCCGCGAGCGGGCGTCGTGCGTGGCGTCGCAGTACAGCAACTACGCCTCGCTGCCGGGGGTGAAGCTGAACGGAAACCTGACGCTGGGAGAAAACGTCGCCGACAACGGCGGCCTTCGCATCGCGCATCACGCGCTGATGGAGCTGCTGTCGACGAAAGGGCCGCAGCCGGCGATCGATGGCTTCACGCCTGCAGCAGCGCTTCTTCATTGCGCATGCGGGCAGGTGTGGTGCGAGAACGCCACCGATCAGGATTTCCGGCCGCCGTGCGCAGGAAGACGTCCACGCATCGGGACGCTGGCGCGCCAACGGCGTGCTGCAGAACATGCCGGAGTTCCGCAAAGCGTTTGACTGCAAGGAAGGCGCGCCGATGGCGCCCGTCAACGTTTGTCGAGTGTGGTAGACGACAGCGGATCCTGTTCGAGCAGCTTCCTGGCCATCGGTTCGAGATATTCCCAGATCGTGCCTGCGATATAGCGCGCGCCGGCGGCGTTGGGATGCACGCCGTCGTCCGAGATCATGTCGGGATTGCCGAGCACGCCGTTCATCACGAACGGCACGAGCGGCCACGCCGTACTCCTGCGCGAGGTCCTCGACTATCTTGTGAAATTCGACGGTGTACTGCCAACCCTGGAGCGGCAGCGCCTCCATCCCGCAGAGCAACACCTCGGCGTTCTGCGCCTGCGCCGCGGTGATGATCTTTGCGAGGTTGGCCTTGATCTGCGGGATGGGCACGCCGCGAAGGCCGTCGTTGACGCCGAGCTCGACGATGAGAATCTGCGGCTTCTCTTCGAGCGCGCGATCGAGACGCCGCAGGGCGCCGGCGGTCGTGTCGCCCGACACGCCTTGATTGATCACACTGAACGGCAGCCCGGCCGCCTTCACCTTCTTCTCGAGGACAGCCGGATACGCGTCCTTCAGCGGCAGCCGATGACCGGAGGTCAGGCTGTCGCCGAACGCGACGACCTTGAGAGGCGCCGACGACCTGGGTGCCGCCGCCTCAGCAGGGAGCGCGGCAATCAGCGCGAACAGGAGAAGGACACTAATCATGCGGTGCAGGCCTGATGCTTTGGAACCTCGAGTTTTCAGTGTAACAGGCCCATGTCAGCGCGTAAGGCGTACTTACACGAACCGAACGCCCTTTTCCGGGCCCGTTCCCTCTTTGACCAGCACCGTCGCGGCATCCAGCGGACCTTCGAGCAGCGGCGTGTTCGGTTCACCGGCGTCAATCGCCGACGTCGTCAGATACAAATCCTGCACGACGCCGCTCGCGCAGCAGCGCTCGCGCCGTCGTGCGCCCGCCAATCGCCGATACCGTGGCGATGCCGCGCGTCTTCAACTCGCGAAGCGCGACGCGCATGGAGAGCGGCTGTCCACCGTCGATCACCTGGATCCACGGGCGCGTGGCCACCTGGAGCCGCAGCGAGGGCGCGGCATCCGATGTCGTGACGAGAAACACCGGAACCTCGGGCTCCTGGAACATCAGCGCGGTCTCGATGTGCAGCGAACTGCGGCTGCTGACAATCACCTGCGCGGGATGACGCGCGCGTCCCCGTTCGCGCCGCAGCGCCACCAGCTCTGGATGCCACACCGAGAACACGAGCTCCTCGCTTCGCGCGGTGGTCGCACCCGACAGCACCGCGTCGGCATCGACGCGTGACAGCCCTTCGTAGATCAGATGCTTGTCGGTGTTGCCGCCGCCGAGCGTGCGCGGGATCGTCAGCGCCGGTGTTGCCATCGCGTGACTCGACGAAGACGAGATTCGTGACCGGGATGTCCTCATTGCACGCGGTTCGATAGAAATCGCCGTCGAAAAGCCCGCGCGACCAGTCGTTGCCGATGGCACGGAAATCGCCCCGGAAGGGCAAATGAAGCGCGACCGTCCTATATGGTGGAAGCACAGCATCGCGTGCCTCGCGCTCTTTGGACCGGCAGTATTGATTGAAGCGAACGCTCATTGAGGCGCCGACATTGAGTAAGACACAGGCGTACAATCAAATCATGAAGAACACATTGCTCACGGTTGTGCTGGCGTTCGCGGCATCGGCCGCATTCGCGCAGGACGCTTCGCAGGTGCAGAAGCTGTTCGAGGCCGGGCAGTATCAGCGTGTCGTCGACTCAGCTCAGCCGGGCGGCGATCCCGCGGTGCTCTACACCGCCGCGCAGAGCCATCAGAAGCTCGGAGAAAACGATCGCGCGCTGGAAACCTACAGCGCGCTTGCCGCGCGCGATGAGGGCGACATCTGGCATTCCATCGGCCTCTCCGGACAGCAGTTGATGCAGGACGACGTGGAGGGAGCGCTCGCGTCGGCGCGCCACGCCGTTGAAATGGATGGCGGGATGGCCGAAGCGCACTATCAGCTCGGTCTCGTCCTCGCCAAGCGGCAGGAATGGCCGCCGGCGGCCGCGGAGTTCGACCGCGTGACGGAGCTGAACCCGTCGAACGCCTACGCGCACTACTACGGCGGCCTGATGCACTACCGCGCCAACCGTCCCGACCGGATGGCAAATCACTTCGAGCAGTTCCTGAAGCTCGCGCCGGACGCGCCCGAGCGGCCCGAGGTGATGCAGATCCATGAAGACGGTTCGAGGAAGGTAACGATCTCCTTGGGAATTGGGACTTCTAGAAAGACTGACCAATTCAATAACCCACTGTCCGGATCGCAGCGCAGATCCGGTCGGTGGGGTCGTGCCGCCCCACCATTCGACCCTTCCGTAATCAGCGCGAAGCAACGCAAACGGCGTCGACAGCCTCAATCCTGACGCCAATCGAGCCGGCCAGATGATTCAGCCTGAGGTCCTCGGCTGCGTGAAGATATTCCCGGCATCGATGAACGCCACGCCGCCAAGCCATTTGTAGATCGGCACCCGCGCTTCCTGGTTGAGCACGAGCATCGCCTGGCCACCGGCCGGTCCGAAGAAGTCGCGTGGCCCGAGGCTGTTTTCGTCCACGCCGCGGACCGTGCGCGACCCGCCTGCGAAGAATCGCTCCGAGAGAATCAGCTCCTGTCCGCCGAGCGGCGTCACGAGCCCGAGTCGCCCTGCCGACGCGAGCACGACGCCGTGGACGTCTTGGAACCGGTAGGCCTGACCGACGTACTTGACGAAGCGGAACTGCGATCCGAGTCGATCCGGCGCCCACTGCAGGCTCGAGGAGAACAACGAGCCGCGCGTCGCGTTCAGCGGGTCGTCGCGCGTATCCCATGCCGCGTTGCCGATCAGTCGCGCGACGTTCACCGTCAGGTCGAATATCGTGCCCGTGATCGGATCGACCTTCGGTCCCAAACGTGTGATCGCGGTCGAAGCGATACGAATAGGAAAGCGTGATGTGACCGCCGCGTTCGCACGCGCTGCTCCCATGACACGCCATTCCGATTACTGACCGACGTTGTCCCTTCGAGCGTGCGGTGGACGCGCTCGAGCACCAGCGACGACTGGATTGGGAGCGTCATCAGCGTCGGCGCGTTGAGAAGAGCGCGCCCGGAGTTTTCCCGCCGTTGATACAGGACCGAGCCGCCGAGACTCACGGCCCGTCCGAACAGCGTTCGTCGCGTGACATCCGCCGACAGGCCAGGCGCCAGGCGTCGCCCGGTCGGATCCGACTCCGGGCGCTCCTCCGACGCCTGGAAGCCGTACCGCAGCCGCAGCGCCGGCCATGCTTCGAGCGCGACTCGAACGCGCATCGGCTGCACGGGATCCGATGCGCTGACCCGGCTCATCGGCTCGGTGCTGAGGTCGACTCGCCGGAACAGCCCAGTGTCGAATGACGCGCGTGCGCGCGCGCAGCAGGTCGGTCGGATCGAGCGATCGAGCCCAGTCGTCAGGCGCAGAGCGCGCGTGACGACGTCGGCATCGACGCCGCCGTTACCGGAAACGACGATGTCACCGATGGTCTGGCGCGAGCCTTCCGCGATCTCGAACGTGAGATCGACGAGCGGCTCGGCGCCTCGAACCGCGGCGTTGGCGGTCACCGTCGCCGATGCGAAGCCGCGGCTGCGATACAGCGCGACGATCCGCTCGCGGGTGCTGTCGACAGTCGCCGGGTCGTACGGCGAACCGCTCGTAATATCGGTCACGCGCGACACGTCCTCATCCGGCACGTTCCGGCGGCCTTCGAACGCAATCGTGGCGAGCGTGAACTGCGGACCCGGATCAACGGCGATCGGGAGAACCGCGACGCCGTTATCGAACAGCGGCGGCGCGGCTTTGACCGATGCGCGAAGGTAGCCTCGCGACCGGAGATAGTCGGTGAGATCGCGCGTGACCGCCCCGGATCGCGAATCACCTGTTCAGCCAGATGACGCTCGGCGACACGAGCTTCGAGGTCCGTGGCCAAGCACCTGGTCGGAGGCATCGATTCGGACGCGCGTGCCGGTGCTCCGATTGCCCGGCTGCACCTCGACGCGCAAGCGTCTTCATGTCGTCCCGCGATACAACACGCGCCGACACCATCGGCTGCACGTATCCTTGCTGCGACAATGCGCCCTTGACGATCTGCGTCGCTTCATCCGCCAGGAGCTCGTCGAGAATCGACGCAGCCCACGCGTCCGCCGAGCCGCTGCGTCACATCTCTCCCGACCTCGACGCCGCTCACCTCGATCGTCGTCTGTGGCCCGGCCTCGATCGTGTAGGCGAGGTTCACCACGTCGCCGTTGGTCGCGCGACTGGCAGTGACACGCGCGGCAAGCCGGCTGTTCTGATGGTAGAAATCTTCGAGCCGGTCGCGATCTTCCTGCCAGCGACCGAAGTCGAAGGTGTCGCGAGGCCGGAGCTTGAGCAGCGCTCGGATGCGCTCTTCGGGGAACGCCAGCTGCCCGCTGATATTCACGTCGGCGACGCGCGACTCGACTCGTCGTTCGGATGCGGCACGCGTGGTTGTCGCAATCGTGCCGCCACCGAAAGACACGTCGTGCCGGAACCCATACGAGAGCAGGTCCGTGTCTCCCGAGACGACCCGCAGATCGACCTGCCGCGTGGGCAGGTATTCGACAATCCACGTCTGCGCGGTGGAGTTCCGCAAACTCTGCGAGAACGTGACGTCGACGTTGCTGCCGAGACTCTTGCCGAACGTGAGCCTCGAGGTCGGAGTCGACCTCCGTGGCGATCGCGTTCGGGTCCGAGGCGCGTTGCCCGAATCCTCGACGCCGCCGAGCCGCAGCGGTGTCGAGTCCAACCGCTCGTCCCGCGAAGCCGAGCACTTCACCCGAGAAGTTGCCGATCACCTGCGTCCCGATGAACGACGCGTCTGCGGTGCCGAGCTGATCGAGCGTGCGCCCGGTCAGCAGCAGCGCGGTGATGTCGGCCTGCCCGAGACCCTCCGACGACATGTCCACCTGCGGTGCCTCCGCCGGCCCTGTCAGCGCGACCTCGATGTCGTGACCGGCGGAGCGCGTCGTGACGTGCACGTTCAGCTCCGGCTCAATCGATGTCGGGCTGACGAAATCGATCGTGCTCGGCGTGTCGCGCGAAATGGAGTACACATTTCGGCCGACGAAGAGTTGGCCGTCATCGCGCAGCACGGCGCGTCCCGACATCGCGGGTGCCGCGGCGCGTGCCAATCAGATTGAGATCCGCGCCGAGCTGCGCCCGCGCGTAGTTGTTGTCGACGATGAGGTCCTCATCCGTCTGCACGCGAATATCCAGCGCGAGCTGTTTCAGGAATGCGGTGTCCTCCGATGACGGCGCGCCGGTCGCGCGCGACGCGGCGGGCGCGCATCGCGGCCAGCAGTCCGCCGACAACGGCCAGCGGCTCGCGGTACGCGCCACGCAGGACCGTGATCGTTCCCGAGAGTTGGCCCGTCGGCGCCGCGGCGTTCGGCTCGGAAGACGCGTCGAGCTGCAGCATCGCGTCAAGCTCGCTTCGCAGCCCCGCGGGAATTCGAGCGCCATGTCGCGGACGTCGGCGGCCAGATGCGCGTTCAGCCCGGCATCCGGCTGATACGAGACCGTGCCGCTGCCCGCGAGCGACCCGCCGTTGATCGAACCGTTCAGCGCCCGCAGCGTCATCTCGGTACGCGTGAGCGCCGCGCGCGCCGACAGTCCGTTCACCACGATTCGCGGATCGACGAGCCTGACTTCCCTCGTCAAGCGCCACGTCGCCGTCGATACGAGGCGCGTCGATCGGCCCCGTGATCGACAGCTTTGGCGTCAGGTGACCACCGGTCGACAGGCCGGCGCTTCGAACAAACGGCGTCAGCACCCGGAGATCGATGTCGCCATTCGCGATGATGGCCGCCTGCCGATCGGCGAGCCGCACCTGCCCGAACACGCCGAGCGTCGCGCCCTGGCCGCTCCAGCTCCACGACTCGATGCGCGACGAAACCGTCTCTGCGAGACGAAGCGCGTCGGAACGCGCTGCGTCACCGGCAGCCCGGCCATCTGCAGATCGAGGCGCGTCAGCGTGAGGTCGCCGGTCGCGCGCGACAGGTCGGTCGATGGCGTCTCGACGTTCAGCGCCACATCGACGGTTCCGGCGAGGTCTTCGAGTGTTGCCGGATCGAGCATCCCGCGCAGGACGGCGGGCGTGATGCCGGTCGCGGTGGCATGCACCGATGCCGGCACTGGGGGCCGGTGGTCGGCGCCGCGCCGATGACAGCGAGTGGCAGGGATCCGGTTGCGTCAAGGATGGCGCCCTCGATGACGGCGTGCGCTTCACGCAGAGTCGACGACGTCATTTTCAAGATGCGCCCGCAACCGCAGGTCCGTCGCGGTCGACAGTTCCTTGATCGTCACGGAGCCCGGGCCGGCGTCGAGATCTGCGGCGATCAGCGGTTTGTCGAGCGAGCCCGGTGATGCGGGCGCGCAGGGCGAAGCGGGCCCCGAACCTTCGGTGATTGGCACGTCCGGCGAGACCCGCGGCAGCGACGGCGCGCGCCGCTTCGCCGATGTCGATCCGCCGTTAGCCGTCACGGACCGGAGACTGCCCGAGCCTTCCGCATCAGCGGCAGCTCGCCCGGAAGCCGATAATCGCGTCGCGCCGGCGTTGAGTTCAAGCCTGTCGACGCGCAGACGCTCGTCGTCAGAGCGAAGATGCGCCGGCTCCAGCCAGCGTGATTGGAAGGTCCCCAGCCGCTGCGTCGAGCGTCGTGACATCGACGCGCGCCGTCGCCTCGCGCCATTCGGCAGAGCGGCGCGTCGGCGTGCGCGGCGATGCTCAGATGACCGGTGAGCGGGGTCGGCGTGGACGATCGCGGAATCAGTTTCGCGAGATCGATGTTGTCACCACGGAGGTCAGCGCTCGTGTCATATGGCGCGCGCACGCTCACACGCGCCGTGAGGCGCGAATTGAGCTCGGGAGCACGAACGTCGATATTGGCGGCCTGTGCCATCGAGCTGCACGTCGGCGTCGAGGTCGCCGGGCGACGTTCCGTCCCACGACAGGTTCGTCACGCGCAAGCGAGTCCCATGCCGTGCGGCTCGTTCAGCGAGCCGGCGCCGGTGAACATCGCGGTCGATGCGCGCGGCAAGCGGTCGATCGGCCGTTGGAGCGATGTTCCAGCGCGTGAGGTTCAAGCGTCGCGCCGTATTGTTCGCATGAAGGTCATAGGTGCCTGACGCCGACAGCTGTGCCGGACTCGACGGCCTGCGAGGCCGACGCCGTCTCAATCGCGAGGACATTGCCATCGAGTCGGCCGGCAAGCCGGACGCGGGCAAGCTGCTGCTCAGCCACGATTGCCGAGGGCACGTCCGCCGTGAATGAAAGTCTTGGCGTGGCAGGTTGACCGGAGGCGCTCGCGCGAATTTCGCCAACCGTGAATTCCATGCCGGCGACTCCCAACGCATGCGATGTCGGCCTCAATGGTCGGCGTCGCCACCCGTCCGGCGAGCGCGCGCCGTCGCGGAAGCCGTTCCGGCGGACACGAGCGCCTCGTCAACGTTCGCGATGCCGACCGTTCGCAGCAGCTGCAACAAGAGCGGGACGTTGACCTGCGCGACGTCGAGGCCGCCCTGCGACCGTGGAGTTGCCGATGGTCGTGTCGTCAAGCTGCGCCGCCGGCGACGAGCGCAATCGGAACGGTATTGCCCGCGCGATGGTGCGGACTCGATGCGCCATCGGCCGTCCGCCAGCTGCAGGCGCGTCTCCCCGGGATCGCGAGGCGGCCACGGCGCAGTGACGCCGCCATTGGCGCGAAGCACGACGTCCGCAGCCCATTTCGGCAGCTGCGTGAAGCGGCCCCGTGGCGCTCAGCTCGCCCGACAGCGCACCGGCCGGAGCGCACTTCAACGGGTCCGGCCAGCGCGGTCGTGAGCGCCGTGGCATCAACGTCGCGCCACGAGGCGTTGAAGTGCGCCGGCTCGGCTCCAAACGGAATCTCGTCCGTTCGCCGGTGATGCTTCCATCGGCAAAGGTGAACCGCGCATTCTGCAGATCCAGCGCATCGACTGGTCACGCGCGCTGTCGCAGCCACGTCCGTGGCCCGTGATCTGCCGACCTGCTGACGGCGCGCCGGACGAGTCCACGCCGCTCGCCAATTCAGCCGCGTCGACGTCACCTGGAGATCAGCCACGGACTGGCAAACGCGCCGGTCGCGTGCGCATCGAACGCGATCGTTCCGCGCGGCAACTCGCCATCGTCGATCGCCCATCGCGCAAGCCGCTCGAGGTCCGCGGTCCCGCGCGCACGCAGTCGATCGCAGGGTCGCGGACGAGCAGCGAGCACAGCCGCCGATCGCAGTTGCAGTGACGTCTCGCCGGAACGCAGTGAGACTGCCGTCAACGTGAGACGCGCGCCCATCGAACGATGCGCCGCCATCCAGCGTGGAGATGCGAGTCTGTTTGTTCCCGATTGAGAGCGTGGCCGGCGCGTTCAGCGCGACGCGCCCCTGAGCCCGTCCGATATCAAGCGTGATGCCAGGGACGGCCAGCGACAGGTCGTTCTGCGCGTCTTTCACGTCAACGAGGAGCCGCGGCGCCGACAGATGCGCGATATTGAGCGGCGCCGGCTCACCGGACGGCGTCTCTGACGAATCCGGGAGGTTCATCCGGCCATCTCGATCGCGCATCACGCGCAGCCGGCCGTTGGTCACCGCGATCTCGTCGAACGCGACCATACCGCCCAACGCGCGCGATGCCAGCGCCGCCTGGACGTAGTCGGCTTCGAAAAATGGAGATCGGGCGTCCGGTCAGCCGCGATCCGGACCTGCGCAAGCCCGATGGTCAACGCGGCGAGGTTGTAGTCGAGCCGCGCCGCCTCGATCCGGATCGCATAGCGCCGCCGGACTTCGGCGATCGTGTAGCGCAGCACCATGCGCCGCACCGGCAGGCGTATGCGACGACAAGCACACGAACAGGACGACCGCCACGAGGACGGCGCCGCCACGAGGGCGAGTCGTCTCATGCCGGCGAGCATCATCGTAGGGTCCGCCTGGGCGGACCGGCTCTTATCGCACTGTCCGAGCGCCTCGATTCTCGTGATCAGCGCCGCGGGCGAACTGCGCGGCTTCCTCCTCGGTCGCGCCGCTGGCGAGCAACCCGGTCCGCAGCGCCAGCTTCCGTGATCCGGCGCGCCTTGCGGTAGAACCACTGCACGTGCGCCACCGGAATCGCGCGGCCGATTTCCGAGCGTTGTCCCTGGTATCCGAACTCGACCACGCTGGTCATGGACCGCGGCGACGAAGGCGGGCGTCTGCGCCTCCGAACCCAGCGGCGTCCCAGCGATCGCGCGAGACGACCGTCGTTCCCCACTTGCCCATGGCGCCGCCCCAGTCGGTGATCAGGTATCGCGCTTCGGACGCGAATCGCGAGATTCGGGTACTCGAAGATGGCGGTGTTCGATCCGCGCGAGACGTCGCGCCGATCCCTTGCTGTCCCAGTTCGAGAGGAGCATCACCACGATCTTCAATCCGTCGAGCTGCCGCGTGCCGACGAAGCGGGTTGTCATTCCACGCCCAGCTGTGCTCCTCGAAGAGCATGCGCACCGATCGATCCTCCAACTCGAACCGCGCGTCCGTGAAGCGTCCGTCTTCGGCGACGAGCGAACGCGCCCGGGTGAGCGGTGTTCACGCCGTCGATGCGTCCGCTTGCTCACATAGTGAGTGACTTCGGCGAAGTATCCGCAAGCGCGCTGCGAAGCGGACGCAGAAGGCCTCCGGGCTTGGCCTCGGCGCCCCACTTCACCCGCCACAGCGCGTTTTCTGGCGTCGAGCACCGCGACGGACGGATGCGACCCGGTGAGCAACTCTTCAACAAACTCGAATGGCGGCCGCGGCACGTACGCTTCACCGCCCGGGTCCATAGCGAAGGTCGTTGGCCTCCTCGGTGTGAACGTCGTGCCAGATGCGATGTCGCGTGGCGAGCAGTGGACGGGGGCCGGCGCGGTGAATGCGCCAGACGCCATGGAGCCGCCACGCCAGGTGCAGGATCCAGAAGATCGGCGACCGTGCCGCCGACGATCAGGAGGACGATGAGCGGCCAGGCACGGCCGGCAAGGACGTGCAAAAGACTCGCCTTCGCGCTGCGGGCTGGCGGACAGGCGTGTTACGCTGTTACATCGCATGACGGCCAAACCGCTGGATCTCACCCTCGAGGTGGCTCCGAAGGCGCGCTTCGATGTGGTCGAGATGAGGTCCAGGTTCGCCGCGGAGCACGAAGCGCTCGCCGGTTATTCCAACTGTTTATACTGGTCGTCGCACACGACGGCCGGCTTCCTCGATCGCAGCATCTCGGCGCGGCTGAGCGCCCAGCACGTGTCCACTTACGTCGACGCTTTTCGCACGCTGTTTCCCGAGGGCGCCGGCTACGAGCACGACCAGCTCGATCGCCGCTCCGATCTCGACGCGGTGCAGCGCGCGTCCGAGCCGAAGAACGCCGATTCACACCTCGCGTTCATGGCGAGCGGGCTCCGTCCGTGCGTCACGCATCCCAACCGCGAAGGCGAGGCGGTCTGTTTCGTCGATCTCGACGGCATTGTCGACGGACGTCCGCGCCGCCGCCTGACGCGCGTCATCGGCTTCCGCAGCGAGCGTGTCGTCGGCAAGACGCGCATCGAGGTGCCGGTCTCGGAGCATCCGATCGATTCGATCAATCTGAAAGATCCGCGTCTGGGGATCTATCCGGCGCTGGCGGAGTTCGTGGCGCGCACCGGCGCCGGCAAGGGACAGCTTCGCATCGTGCTCGACCCGGCCGAACGCCATTCGGCGCTGACGGTCAACGAATACGAGACGCTGCTGATGAAGCTACGACCTCGCCGAAGTGCTGCGGAACCCGCTGCGGTTCGTCGCGCAGCAGCTACCGCAACGCGATGAAAAATCCGCGCGCGGTGCCGGCCAAGACGCTGGGGTATGCGAAGTACGACTTCGTCCGGGTGATGAACACCGGGCTCGACACGCTGCGCCTGCGCGGATCGGTCGTCGAGAAGCTGCTCGCGAGAACGCTGGCGGTTCCGGCCGCGCGATTCTTCCGGATGCGCCGCTCAGTCAGCCTGCTCGTGTCGGAATGCGAAGACGGGACGCTCGGGATCGTCGAAGGCACCTACCAGAGCCCGATCCTCGTCCAGTGGCAGAACGCGCCGCGCCAGTCGCGGATGCTCGACGTCACGCTCACCGAACTCCGCTAGCGATCTCAAACCGCGATTAGTGATCGTGAAACGAAGATCACGAACTTCGACTCATCATCACTCACGAATTAGTTTCGGGACACGCTCGAGTCTCCGGCATGTCCGCGATCACATACGCCACGACCGCGATCGCGGCGGCGCCCTTCGATACTTCTTCGGGCGCAATCCGCTCCACCGTATCCGCCGGCGTGTGGTGGATCGTGAAATGCCGCGTCGGGTCCCCCATGTACGCCATCGTCGGCGCGCGTCCTGCCTGGGCGATCGGATCGATGTCTGCCCCACCGCCGCCCGAGATCGTCTCGGCCAGGTTGAGCGGTGCGAGCAGAGACGTGATGTCGCGGATCACGTTTCGCGCCGCGAGGCTGCCCGTGAAGCCGAAGCGCGCGGGCTCGAAGACGCCCGAATCGGCCTCGAGCGCGAAGACGTGGTTCATCGCCGTTGACGCGTCACTTTCCGCGTAGGCGGCGGCGCCGCGCGTGCCGTTCTCTTCGTTGGTCCACAACACCAGCCGCACGGTCCGCCGCGGCGAGACGCCAATCTTCTTCATCAGGCGCAGCGCTTCCCACGTGATGACGCAGCCGACGCCGTCATCCGACGCGCCCGCGCCGACGTCCCACGAATCGATGTGGCCGCCGAGCACGACGACCTCGTCGGGCCGCTCGCGGCCGCGAATCTCCGCCACCACGTTGGCAGATTCCGCGTCTGGTTCGCTGTGTGCCCTTCGAGCGACAGGTGTATGCGCACCTTGCGTCCGCGCGCGCGTCAGGCGCGCGATGCGGTTCGCGTCCTCGCCGGTAATCGCGGCCGCCGGAATCGGCCGGCAGGTCCGACTGATATTGCACGCTGCCCGTGTGCGGCGTTCGCAAACCGACGGGGCCGACCGACCGGATGAGCACGCCAACGGCGCCGGCCTGCGCCGCGGCGCGCGCGCTGCCCGTGCGGTAGGTGACCGTGTCGGCGTAATTGGTGAACGGTTCGTTGAAGAGCACGATCCGTCCCTTCGCGTCCGCGGCCGCGCGTGCGCAGCTCGTTGAAGCTCTCGACCACGAGCACCTCCGCCTCGAGGCCATTGGGCGGCGTGGCGATCGTTCCGCCGAGCCCGAGGATGGTCAGCGCGTGGCGTGGCGGATCGATGATCTCCGCGCTTTCACGTCCCCGCGTCCACTTCGGCACCATCACCTTTTCGGTGTGGACGTTCTCGAGGCCGTCCTTCTTCATCGCCTCGGCTGCCCACGCGATGGCGCGGGTCAGGTTCTCCGGAACCACTCAGCCGGTTACCGTAAGTGTCGGTGAATTCGGCGAGCCGCTGCCACGCAAAATCGTCGGCGGTGGCCGCCTTGATAAGACGCGCGGCGGTGTCACGATAGGCGTTGATCCAGCCCGGCCTGCTTGCGCGCCGGCATCGGCGGAGAGCGCCGCCAGAATTGCGGCGACGCACACAACAAAGGGGGGATGCGCTTGATCTCCATCGAGGCACAAGCCTATCAGAGGAATATTAGGCGGTCTCCCTCATCGCCTCGCGCTCTAGAACACGAAGACTTCGTGCTTTCGTGACCTTCGTGGTTGACGTCCTTTTGTGGCCTCAGTGGCTAACGGGCAGGACCACACAAAACGTACTGCCGGCTGGACCGCTCGATTCCAGGCTCAACGAACCTTGATGCACGTCGGCGATCCACTTCGCGATCGTCAGTCCCAATCCCGTCCCTTCGGCCCTGCGGGATGGATCGAGCTGCACGAAGCGGTCGAAGATGCGTGACTGATCGGCTTCCGGGATACCCGCGCCACTGTCGACCACGCGCACGCACACCCGAGAGCCGTTCGGGCTGATGTCGATTGATACCGCGCCGCCTTTCGGCGAGTGCTGCACCGCGTTCTGCAGCAGGTTCACCATCAGCCTTCGCAACAGCTCCTCGTCCCCGCGCACTGAAACATCGGTCGCCCCGGTGGATGTCACCGTGATGCCGCGCTCCGCGGCGAGCACGTCGACCGCCCGCCGGCACTGATCGACCACGTCGTCGAGATATAACTCGACCGGACGAAGCGGATACGCGCCCGCATCGGCTCGGGCGAGCACGAGCATGTCTTCGACGAGCGTGCCGAGCCGCCGCGACTGCGCGCCGGCCATCGCGAGCGCTTCGCGATACTCAGCTTCGTCGCGCTGCTCCCGACTGAGCGTCACGTCTGCGGCGGTGCGGATGATGGACACAGGCGTTCGCAGCTCGTGCGAGGCGTCCGCCATGAACTGCCGCTGCGTCTCGCAGCGCCGCGCGGAGCCGCGCGACGAGGCCGTTGAACGCGCGAGCGAGCTGCCCGAGCTCGTCGTCTCGAGGAGCCGGACCGAGATCTTCCAATCCCGTCAGCGGAATGCTCGTCGCCCGCCGCGCCATCAGCGTGATTGGCCGGAGACCGATTGACGCGAGCCACAGCCCGCCGGCGCCAGCGAGGAGCAGGGCAATCGGGATCACGACGACCATCGCCTCGCGGACCTCGTGCTGCTCGCGCGCGATGTCGGTGAGCGGCCGCGCGACAACGAGCGTGAACGTGGCAGCGCCGATCGTTTCCGGCTCGACGTGGACCCGCCACTCGCCAGAAGCGGTCTCGACGGTCCTGACGCTGGATTGGCCGGCCGCCGGCAGCAGGTCGGCCAGCGTCACGCGCATCGAGCTGCACGGCGAGCGGCGCGCCGCTGCGATCGAGAATCGCGATGGCATTGCCAAGCGGCCCAATCGCGTTCCGGACCTCGGTCGCGGCCAACGCGGGGCTGTCGTGCTCTCCGAGCTCCTCGCGAAGCAGATTCGCCAGCGTGACGCGCACGCTATCGATCTCCCGATCGGCTCGCCGGATGCCCAGGCGCTGCTGCTCGCACGAGCACATTGACACCGAACAGCAGCAGCACGACGAGCAGCGCGAGCGTATCACAGCGTGAGCCGCGCGCGAAGCGAGAGCGTCTTCATGGGCGCGTCGCCGGTGAGCTGGTAACCCTCTCCCGGCGGGTGCGGATGAGCGAGTCCTGCCCACCGCCTCGAGCTTCCGGCGCAGCCGCTGAATGTAACGTCGACGACGTTCGACATCGGATCGTAGTGTTCGTCCCAGACGTGTTCCGCGATGTCGCCGCGGCTGACGACGTCGCCCGCGCGGCGCGCGAGATATTCGAGAGCGCGTACTCCTTGGCCGTCAGCATGATCTCGGCGTTCCGCACCCGCGCGCTGCGCCTCCGCGTGTCGATGGTGAGCGACCCGATCACCATGCGCTCCGGAAGCACCGGCTGGCGTCCGCGGCGGATCACTGCCCGAAGCCGCGCGAGCAGCTCGCCGAAGTCGTACGGCTTGACGAGGTAGTCGTCGGCGCCGCAATCGAGCCCCTCGATGCGCGACTCCACCGCGTCGCGCGCGGTCAGCATCAGGATCGGAACGGCACTGCCCGCTGCACGGATCGAGCGGCAGACGGCGAGGCCCCCGACGCGCGGCAGCATCAGGTCGAGGATCAGCGCGTCGTAGTCGGTCGTCCCCGCCTGGAAGAGCGCGGTCTCCCCGTCGGCGGCAATGTCGACGGCGTAGGCCTGCTCACGCAGTCCCTTGGCCAGCACCTGCGCCGCCTGGGGTTCGTCTTCGACGAGCAACACGCACGCATGTTTCGGTCCATGATACCGACTAGCCCTGTCATCGTGGATTCATGAAGCGCTTCCTCATGCTGACGCCTCTGAGACCCGCCCTCGCCTCGCTCCTCGCCGTTCTCCTGTCGCTCGTGCCGTCGTCGCCCGCCGCCGCTCAGACCGCGGCCGCTGGGCTCGCTCACGCTGCAGGCCGCGATCGATCGCGCGATGGCCGCCAACGCGACGCTTGCGGCCGCCCGCCTCCGGGGCCCGATCAACCTCGCGAGCCTCGCCGTGGCGCGCGAGCGCCTCAATCCTGAAGGCTCGTTCGAGCTGGAAAAGGAAACGCCGAAGGAAGCCTACGGGGTCGCGGTGCCGCTGGAACTTGGCGGCAAGCGGACCCGCCGCATCGCGGTTGGCGAGGCGACGGTGCGCGCCGGCGAGGCGGAACTGGCGGCCACGGTTGCGCAGGTGCGCAACGACGTGCGCCGGGCGTACTTCGGCCAGCTGCTCGCGGAAGCGCCGCCTGATGCTGCTGGGCGAACAGCGCGATCTGTCGATGCGGGCGCGGGATGCCGCACAGGCACGCTTCGACGCAGGCAGCTCGCCGCGCCTGGAGGTGATGCAGGCGCAGCTCGCGCTCGCCGCCGCCGAAAACGAGGCGGCGGCCGCGGATGGGCACGGCGTCGGCCGCGCGCGCCGCGCTCAACGCGCTGCTCGCCCAGCCGCTCGACACGCCGACGCGCGCTGTCGACCAACGTCGACACCGGTGAACCGCTCGGCACGGCGGCGGCGCTGATGCTGGCGCAGATGGGCAGCACGGAGCTGCTCTCCCTCGATCGCGCAGATCGAGGCGCAGCGCGCGCGAGTCGCGCTGGCCGAGGCGCTTCGCGTCCCGGACGTGACGCCAACCTTCACGCTGACGCATCGTGCCGAGCCGGACTTCACCTACGGCTGGCGCGCGGGCGCCGCGATCACGCTTCCGCTCTTCACGACGCATCGCGCCGGCGTGCTCGTCGAGCAGACGACGCCTCGACCAGCTCGATCGCGCAGCGGCAGGCCACGCTCCTGCGGATCCAGGGCGACGTCACCGCGGCCTCGCAGCGCGCGCAGGCGCAGCGGCAGCTGTTCGTCCGGTACCGGGACGAGATCATTCCGCAGGCGCAGCAGGTCGAGCAGCTCGCGCAGGACGCGTATCAGCTCGGGCAGACCGGCATCGCGGCGCTGCTGCAGGCCGCTCCAGGCCGACGCGCGACGTGCGGCTCCGCTCGCTTGACGCCATCGACCAATTCCAGACCGCGC
>ERZ1370068.5994-contig-4994_pt1 | contig 69160 bp, 80 predicted proteins | sample MGYA00561227_ERZ1370068 | MGnify/ENA primary metagenome ERZ1370068 (study PRJEB38410, sample SAMEA6850437) | metagenome | study: Metagenomic assessment of the ecological functions of the soil: analysis of the soil microbiota associated with the...
GCGTTCGCGATGCTGCAGCCCGACGACCGCATCGTTTGGGTGAAGCCTTCCTGGCGGCGTTCCTGAATACGCGGAGAAGTTCTGCGGATCGAAAGCGCCGGGCCACACGATGATTCGGAAACTCAAATCCAGGTAAGTATCGATTGTATTCGCGTCACAAGAATCCAAAGACTGGGAAGCAAAGGAATCTCGGCACGTTCCGAACGCGAAAAGCGGCGGAGGAGCACGAACGCGCCATCCAGTATTTCAAGCGACGCTAGGCGGCGCTGCGAGAGTCCGTGCCGCCAGAACGTTCTTGCCAAAGCCAATGACTTGTGATAACCGCGCTCGAGTTTGTCGCTTATGAATGGGAGAATTGTTCTGACTGCCGCAGTATCTTCGCCGCGTTGTCCTTGTCGGGTGCGAGACGCAACCTTTACACTGCGTCGACGTCTTCCGTACCTACACTGAAACGAGCGGCGATTTGGTGCCACCGAATTCCGAAAAAGTAAAGCGCGCCAACGACATCGCGGCTGTCCTGCAAAAGAGAGGAATCGAGTCAGCGATCGTGCAGCCTGGGTGAGCCTGTCCCGAAGGATGGATGGTTATTCACTTTACACGGATCATTGGCGGGACCTGACGAGATGGTATTTGTCGGAAATGGAGACGTGAACTGCATGACGCGCAGACAAGCCAGATCATTCCCTGCGCGCTATAAAGCAAAGCTGGATCCACCGCATTCGAACCCGATTGACATTGCGTCGACAATCTGGTCGGCCAAACCTTTCTTTGGGCGAACCGCCTCCCAAACCGCCAAAGCCGGGAAGCATACAAAAGCAGCGAAAAACACCGAGTTGATTAAGCATTGAGGCAATTGCGCACGCTCTTCATCGGCGGCACCGCAACATCTCCACGGACTGCGCGGCATTGCTCCACGAGCGCGGACACGAGATCGCCTGTCGTTACCCGCGGCAACGCACCTGTCCCGGCCAGTTACCGGAGCGTCAAGGCCGACCGCAAGAATCTCGACGCCATGCGCCGCGCGCTCGACGGCGTGTCGGTCGATGTGGTCATCAACTTCCTCGGCTACGACTTGCCGGACATCGAGACCGACTACGAGTTGTTCGCCGGCAGATTCGCCAATACATCTTCATCAGCACCGCGATGGTTTACGCCAAACCGCACCGCAAATCCCCATCACCGAGAACGCGCCCGCTGGGAAATGTCTATTCGGATTACGCGAAGAACAAATTGAAATGCGAAGAGTGGCTGTTGAACGCGAACGCGTTCCCGTAACGATTGTTCGTCCGTCGCACACGTATTGCAAACGCTGGATTCCCAATGCCATCGCGAGCGCGGGCTACACGTTCGCGGCGCGTCTGGAACGCGGCGAGCCGGTGTTCGTCGCCAATGACGGCGAGAACCCGTGGACGCTGACCGCGACGACCGATTTCGCCGTCGGCTTGGCGGGTCTGGTCGGCAATGACAAAGCCATCGGTGAAAGATTCCACATCACCAGCGACGAAGCGCTTACGTGGAATCAGATCTACGCCCGAGATCGGCGCGGCGCTGGGGGTGAAGCCGGTCGATCGAGAAGATCCCGCGTGGATTTCATCTGCGAAACGTTTCCCCGACATGACCGGCGGCTTGAAAGGGCGACAAAGTCGAGCCCGCCATCTTCGACAACTCCAAGATCAAACGGTTCGTCCCCGATTTCATCTGCCGGAAGCCCTTCGCCACCGGCATTCGCGAATCAGTCGCCTGGCTGCGCGCGCACCCCGAAGACCAGAACCTCAACCCCAAGACCGACGCCTCATCGACCAGATTGTCATCGGCGTGGCGGGAAGCGAAACCTGTTTGACCAGTCTTACCGGGGTTTGACAGACTGCCGCCGTGGATTTCCGACCACTAGCCAATCCATACGTGCGACGTGCCGTCTATGAGCCGACGCCCCATCGAGGAAGTCGCACGCGAACTCGGGCTGAAACCTCTAGCATTATCAAGCTCGCTTCGAATGAGAACGCGCTCGGGCCGTCACCGAAAGCCATCGCGGCGATGCGCAGGTGCTGGCAACGGCGCATCTTTATCCCGACGGAGGTGGGTTTTATCTCCGGCAAGCTCTCGCGAAGAAGTTCAGCGTCGGAAGCGACAACATCGTTCTCGGCACTGCTCCGACGAGGTTATCGAGTTTCTCTATCACGCTTTCGTCGCGCCCGGGCGACGAGAGTCGTGGTGGGAGACCGGCGTTCGTCATTTACAGCATCATGGCGCAAAGAAGTGTTCGCAGGCCCGATGCATCGAAGTCGCATTTTGTGGACACGCACGATTTAAAGGCGATGCGCGCGGCGATCACGTCGAAGACAAAGCTGGTATTCGTCGCTAACCCGAATAACCCAACCGAACGCGCGTGTCGAATGCGGAGCTCGACTCATTCATCCAGAGCCTGCCGCCGCATGTGATTTGCGTGCGGACGAGGCGTACATCGAATTTCTCGATGATCCGCCGGCGTCGATTGAGTGGGCGATGAAACGGAATGTTGTGGTGTGCTGCGGACGTTCTCGAAGACTATTGTCTGGTCTGGCTGGCTGCGTATCGGGTACATGCTGGCGTAGCGCGCAGAAAGGAGTGCATCGATTTGTTGCAGCGGGTCCTGCCAGCAACCATTCAACGTGAATGCGGTCGCGCAGGCCGGCGTTGCGCTGGCTGCATTGGGCGATGCCGGGCACATTCGCAAGACGAAGGCGATGACGCGGCGCGGGCTGGCGTTCTTGGAGCATAGGAATTCAAGAAGCTGGAAGCTGGAGTTTGTGCCGAGCTGCGCCAATTTCGTGCCTTCGTCAAGGTTGGCGATGGCGGTAAGGTGTTCAACGGGCTGCAGCGGCGCGGCGTGATCGTGCGCCCGATGGCGGCGTACAAGATGCCGGGTGGATTCGGGTGACGGTGGGTTGCCGCGGAGAACCGGAAAGTTTATCAATGTGTTGAAGGAAGAGCCATGATCATTATCTGCAAACCCGCGTGACGGACGAACAGATCGCGCACATCGAGGAGGCAAGGATCTGGCAACTGGGGGACTGAAGACGCACACCAGCCGGGGTGTCGAGCGTACCATCATCGGCGTCATTGGGCTGAAGACGTGATTCGGGAGAAAGCCGCTGGGCGCGTTTCCCGGCGCGTGGCGTCGGTCACGCCGGGCCGCGAAGCCGTACAAATCTGGCGAGCTTCGACTTCACGCACAAGCGCACCGTGATCGACGTGCGCGGCGTGAAGGATTGGCGACGAGAAAAAGATCGTGCTATCGAGCGGACCGTGCTCGGTCGAGAGCCGTGAGCAGATTCTGGCGATTGCCGGCATCGTGAAAAAAGCCCGGCGCGTCTGTGCTGGCGAGGCGGCGCATTCAAGCCGCGCACCTCGCCGTATACGTTCCAAGGCTTGGGCGTCGAAGGCCTGGAAGCCAGATTTCGCCGCAGCACGTGCGAGCTAGGGGGCGACCGCCCAACGGCGATCACCGAGTTGATGGACACGAAGGACGCCGAAGCGGTGGACAAATACGCCGACATCATTCAGATTGGCGCACGCAACATGCAGAACTTGCGCTGCTGCAAGGAGGCCGGGCCGCTGTCAGAGAGGCCATGCTCAAGCGCGGGCATGGCGGCGACGATCAAGGACGTGTTGGCTCAGCGCCGAGTACATTTTGGAGCGAAGGCAACATGAACGTCAGTGCTCTGTCGAGCGCGGCATCCGCACCTTCGAGACCTACACGCGCAACACGCTCGACTTCTCGGTAACGCCATTTCGTAAGAAGGAACTCGCACCTGCCGGGTGATCGTCGACCCGACGCACGGCGCCGGCATCCGCGATCTGCATACCGACGATGGCGCTGCGCCGTCGTCGTGCCGGGCGCCGACGGCTCATGATGGAGGTGCACAACGATCCCGAGCACGCGCTCAGCGATGGTGAGCAAGCGATGCTGCTGGCGGAAGTTCGAGACAGATCGTCGCGCAAATGCGAGCGCGCCGTTGCGGCGGCGATCGGCAAGGAGATCTAGGCGTCAGAGCCAGTTCTTCTTGCGAAAGTCAGTAAAGTACGCGATTCCGAGACCGAACATCACCGCCATGATGGCTGGATAGCCCAACGCTGTGTGCACTCCGGCATGAATTGAAATTCATCCTGTAGATGCCGGCAATGAAAGTTAGTGGGATGAATGGTCGCGATAATCGGGGCACTTTCATCACGGCGTTCATCTTGTTATGCTGATCGTAGACAAATACAGGTCGAGTATAATGCCCGAGAGCATGTCCCGCAGGTTTCGACCGTGTCGATGACCTGAATCGTGTGGTCGTAGACGTCGCGCAGAAAGACGTGCGTGTCCTTGCAGATCAACTCCATTCCCGCCGCGTTCCATACCGCTGATCAACTCCCGCAACGGCCAGACAGATTTGCGCAGTAATCATCTCGCGCTTCAAGCGGTGGACGGCGTTTAGTGTCTCCGGGCCAGGATTTTACCACTTTCCAAGACCTCCAATCGCTCGCCAACTTTTTCGATGATGACAAAGTAATGATCAACGATGGCACGCATTAGGCCAGATAGTCCGCGCCCATTTTCCGGATGCGGTTCTGCCGCCGCGAAATCTGTTCGCGGATAGGGTCGAAATGTCCCCTCGTCTTCCTGAAACGAAATGACGTAGTTCGTGCCGAGGATGATGCTGGAGTTGTTCGGTAAGGATGGCGGCGCGGTTCATCGTACGTGAGCATCTTCAATACAAGAAATAGATAGCTGCCATAGTCATCCATCTTGGGGCGCTGTCCTGTATTGAGAATGTCTCAAGAATCAGAGGGTGCAGCGTGAAATGCTGGCTGAGCTTTTCAATCAGGTCCACTTTGTGGATACCGTCAACATTGATCCACGTGATGCTCGGGTTTGTCGCGGAATGGAAAACATTCTTCAGCGGACTTGCACCAGGCTCCCTCGATGTGCGCCTCTACACCGATCACCCGAATTCGAACTGGCGGCGGTTCGTTCCCGACCAATGCTCGAGTGTGCCCGGGTGACGAGCCGACGTTTCGCCGTTTCGAAGGGCGCGGCCATGATGCGCAGTCTATCGAGTCTTGCCGCTGATGTCGATGTTCGAGGCGGTGAGCACTGCCTTGCATGACGGCAGCTGCACGAAGCCGATGATGACGCAGCTAATCGAAGCCGGGAGAGTGGGAACTGTTTTTTGCCTTTCCGCACCAACGCAGTTTCGGTAGCAACGGGCTGGCGGAGCCAGCGATGCAGAGCACCTCGGCGAGACGGCAGCCCGGGAGATTCTGCGCGAGGTCCAGCGACGCGTGCCGGCAGGACAACGATTTCTCCAGGAAGCCTTCACCTCGGATCACCGTCATCCCGTCCTCGATCAAGTTGAATGATTTGCGGACGGCACGTTTACTACTTTTGATGAGATGCTGGCGTGTGTTGTTGCTGCGACGCCGTGGTCGCCTGGGCGGCTCGTCATGGCGGGGGGACGATTGACGGTGAGTTACTCAGCGATTTGGAGAATGGAAAGCGTCAGCGAAACCGCCTGCAACACGTTCGCGCCAGCAAGTTTTCCGCGTGTTCGCGTGCTAACCAGCGTCGGCAAACCCGACGCGTGCCGTCACCGGCGGCGATGGCTTCGACGTGCGTAACATTCACGGCAGCGTGCTGTCAGATTCGGATCTGTGCTTGTGTGAAGGGAACACGACCAGATACTTTGTCGGCGGCGAAGTGGCGGGTCGATCCAATGATCATCAGTCGGTTTCTTGGTTTCTTCACGTGCGACGATGATAACGGTGGACGAAATTGCCAACGAAGTCGATTTGGTCGCCCGTGGCTTGACGCGCCGGATGAGCGACTTTGAACGGCTGCAAGTCTTGCACCAGACCACCCAGAAGGTCACACGCGAACTGGAGAGCTACTCACGGCGAATGGAGTTCGCGATTCGCCGTGCCCAACGCCGTCCGGGATGACCGACGCCGCGCATCGGTTTGACCGCATCGTCCGTCAGTCCATCGCCAAGATCGAGCAGCCTCAAAGAAGTTCCCCGTCGTGCGCTTTGCGATCGCTCGGAACCGGCAATTGGTAGTGCACGATTCTTGAACCATGGACTTTCTTGGTTATGGCATCCCGCGTGGACGGCTACTTCGGCATCAATGTCCGGGTGCATTTTACGCTCCTGATCTATGCCTATCTACGCGCCACGAGTTATCCGGAATCTCGGCTGGGGGCTGGCGTTCGTAGCCGGACTGTATGTTTGCATCTTGCTGCATGAATTTGGTCACGCCTTGGCGGCCCGGTGGTGCGACGGCGAGGGCAAACGACATCCTGCTGTGGCCGTTGGGTGGACTCGCGTTTGTTCGGCCAGCTTTCAACCCGACCGCGCATCTGATCACAACGGTAGCCGACCGTTTGTGACGCTCGTCTTGTGGTTGGTGTTCAGCGCGCTGAGCCACGTGTTATTGGGGATTGGTCACGTGCCATGGATGGTCATAGTCTACGTCAGCAGTCCTCAGCACCCCGAATCTTTGGTTGCTGTTATTCAATCTCATCCCGCGCTTCCAATGGACGGGGTCGGATCTTGACGCGACGCGATCTGGTATTGATGAGCGCTAGCGAGCGAACGCGAGATCGCAGTTTGGGTAAGCCGCGTCATCGCCGTACCAGGTGCGCTTTTCGCGATTTACCTGCAAGACTGGTGGCTACTAGTGTTCCCGTTCTTCGTCTATGAGTCAAGTGCGCACAAGAACAGCGGGTCGTGGCATTTGAGGCGGGTGGCACGTACGAGCTTTCCATACGCGAGCGACTGAGCCGCGGCCAGTGGCAACGGCATTTCACGAGGCCGTGCGCGGAGCGGACACGCACATGACGCTGCGACCGCATTTCACCGATGCGCAACGCGTGGAGTTACCGAGTTGGCGGACCGCTCGATGGAGTTTCGGGTCTGCCCGAATGCCCAACGGCTCGTGGAGTATTGCCTGGGCGCACATTGAGATGCACCAACATGTCTGAGCAGATGCCGGAGTTGCATTCGGCGCGAAGATGAATACGTTATAGCAGGTTCGTCGAAGGGTTCAGAACGGAGGTAGTTATGAAACGATCTGGCAAAGTGCTGGCAAGTTTGAACTGGTGGTGCCCAGGCTACCCGTTCCGATCAACATCGGCCTACGCGGGCAGTTCGTGAAGTGGCTTCAGCTTCAGCTACAATTCTCGGGGCGGTTATTCGCAGTTACTCCGAGGCTGTGCGGGTACGGTCGCGGATGCGCTCCGCGCTACTATGGAGGCGCCAGGTATCCGTACTGCGCCGCCAAACGTACTGCTATCGGCCTGCAACCGCTTACTATTACGCTCCGCCGCCGGGCTTACTACAGTCCGACGGTGTATTACTACCCGGGCGGCTACGGCTGCAGATACTAAGCGCGATTAGAAGCCGACCGTTGCAGTGGGATGGTCTTGGCTGGCGACCGTGACGTGGACACGGGTCGGCAACTTCTGGCTGACCACCCGTTGGGCGATCTCAGGCCGGCTACAGTCGCGCGACAAGTGCGCGAGGAACACGTGCCGGAGCTGGGCCGCTGCAGACTTCCTCAGCTAGAGTGGCGGCGGCATCATTGCTGAGATGGCCGTGCCAAAGCCGCCTCATGATGCGCTGCGTTTGAGCGCCCACGGACGCGCGGTATCTTCCTGCAATAACTTCACATCGTGATTGATTCCAGCACGAGCCCATCCATTGAAGCGCATCCGCTCGACGACGAGCGCTTCGTCGCGTGGCCGAGGTCGGTCAATATAGTCTCCGACCGCGCACGAGCTGCCGCGGATGGCGAAGCCGACCGGGTCGTAGGCGTCGCGCGGAACGCCAAACGATTCGACAGTAAAGTCGCCAACCTGGAACCGAATGGCCAGCTGAGAACAGCCGCCAAGAGATTTTCGTCGTGCCGCTTATCTCGGGATCGGCAGCAAACGGCCTCGGCCGTCAGCCAAGCTGGCGTAAACTGGAATCGTGTGGCCCGGGCATAGGACGGTGAGGCCACGCGTGTGGGCGCTGTGTTCGTGCGTGAGCAGGATTGGCGTCGAGATCGGCGACGGTGTGCGCCCGACTGTCGCCAGGCGTTGCGTGATCTGGCGGCTCGCTCAGCCTCCGCGTCGACGAGGATCGCGGTTTGTTCAGTTCCTCGCAACCAGCGCGCAACCGCTAGCGCTGCCGCTTCCCAAGATTGTGACCTCGATCCCCACGCGCGCGCGATTGTACACGGCGCGGCGTGCGACCTGCCGAATGCAGGTGAAAGATGGCGATTTCGGGCCGGGCAACTGAAACGGACGCCGGGCCAGAGTGACGCCGAGGCCACGGTTGACGTACATGAACGTGTTGTCCCGTCGGAACAGGCCCTTTGGGCGTACTTCTGACCGCAGCCTGGCGAGGGAACGACAGGCGCGCCGAACGAGCGGCAAGTTCACTTGTCCGCCGCGATGTGTGGCCGGGCAAGAATCAGATGGGTGCCAGCCAGTGGCCAGTGCTCGAAGGTGTCGGGGTTATGCATGAGCACAACGGACGGCGCATCGCCGGTGACGCCAGCAAACGCCTTCTGGATATCCACACCTTCGGTCCATAAATCGCCAAGGCCGACTGATCGGCAACGGTGCACCGTGAAGCGTGACGGTCCGACGATTGGTTGCGCAGGACGGGGACGCCGGGCGCGCTCTGGCGAGTTTGGTCACTCAGGGTCGGCATCGAACCAATGGTCGTGGTTGCCGAGTGGAGGCGAAGACGCCGTACCGGGCGACGTGCTCCGCCAAGGCAGGCGGCGCTGTCCGCTGCGAGAGCTTCACAGCCTCGGAGCGATTGCCAGATGAGTTGGCCTCGCTGGGAACGGCCGTCGTCGCGTGAGGTGGTCGCCGCGAACAAGGACGAGGTCGGGCTTGCAGGGCGCTGGCGACTCGGTCGATGCAGCGTTCGAGGTATTGGCGGCTGACGAGATGTGCCGCGGTGCAGGCCGTGGGCAGATGGGCGACGGTCAAGCCGTCCAGTGCGCGCGGCACACCCCGGGCGACGATACCGGTATTTGACTTACGCTGACATTATGAGCGCTCGATCAGCGTGGAGCAGGCCGCGCCGCCAAGACCTAGCGCTCGCTGTGGAGTAGAACGCGCGGCGATGAACTGGCGGCGGGTCAGATCTCACGGCCGTTCGACAGCTTTCTAACCCTTTACTTGCTCAATCGGTACGCTATCATGCCGCCGATGGGCACGAGGTCCCGCTTTACATCAAGTCCAGCGATTGTCGTTGCAGCAGATACTCGCGCCGCAACCGCAGCAGAGCCTTCATCTGCTCCAGGTCCCTTCGCTCGAACTCAATCCGAAGCTGGTGCACGAGGAACTCGCAGCAGAACCCGTTGCTGGAGGAAATGTCGAAGGACGAGCCGCAGCGTTGAGGCGGACGGCAGCGTGACGAGGGCGGCGCCGGGCCGCCGGGCGAGAAGTACGGAAGAGCAGGATTTCAAGCTGGTGAGTTCGAGACGCTCGCAGCAAACTCGCACGAGGAATGGCGCGAGTATTTTAGTCAGACCAGCAGTCCCCGACACCGGGCCAGCGGAGGCGGAGTGGAACAGCGGCAGCATTTCTTCGATTCGATCATCTTCAGCAGTGAATCGCTGCAACAAACACTTGCTCTGCGCAGCTCAACTTTGTGGATCGGACGCCCGAACTGCGCAAGGTGGCCGAACTTATCATCGGCAACATCAACGACGACGGTTATCTGCTCACACCGATTGAAGAGTTGTCGATCAGATTCCGGCATCCCACTTGAGCAATTGCAGAAGGCATTGAGGTCATCCAGACATTTCACCCAGCCGGCGTCGGGGCTCGCAACCTCAAAGAATGTCTATTGATCCAGCTCGAACGACTTGGCAAGTCCGGCAAACCATCGAAGCCGCCGTAGTTAATCAACACCTGGATGATCCGAAAGAAGCGATTCCCAGAGATTGCGCGGACGATGAACCTGTCACTAGAACAAGTCCAGCAAATCGCGAATTTTATCTCCACACCCCGAACCGAAGCCCAGCCGATGTTTACAGTTGAGGAACACCATTACGTAAGTGGTGACGCGTCGTAGTCCAGCGCGTGGACGGGGAATACACAGTTCTTATCAACGACGAACAAATCCCCCACCTGCGCATTAGTAACACTTACAAGGAGCTCATGGCCAGCGGCTGCTGCCGCGATGCGAAAGAGTACATCCGTGACAAAATCCGCGCCGGGCAAGTTCCTCATCAAGAGCATCCATCAGCGGCAACAGACGATTTACAACATCGCCAAAGTCATCGTCGATCGGCAGCGCGCGAGTTTTCTCGACAACGGCATCGCCCATCTCTGCCGCTGGACGATGGCGCAAGTGGCCGAGGTGGTGGGGGTGCATGAGACGATCGTGAGCCGCGCGGTGGCCAACAAGTACATGTGCAGACACCGCAGGGTCTCTTCGAAATGAAGTTCTTTCACTCCGGGCTGAAACCGCCTCCGGCACGTCACTCAGCAACACCAGCGTTGGGGCGATAGAGCAGATCTCCCAACTCGTTTCTGAACAAGATCCGACGAAACCGCTCTCGGACAGGAAGTTGCGCACTGCTCAAAGAGAAAGCGGCATTCCGATTCGCCCGACGGACCGTGGCGAAGTACCGCAGCGAGCTGAACATCCTGCCCTCGAATTTGCGGAAAGATACTGACGGAAGGTCCAGTGCTTGGATTTCTTCGGGTGGCAGAAGCTCGTGGTCGAGCTCCCGCATCCCGGCTGCGTGAACGATCTCGCGGAACTCCCTCGCGGCTGACGGTGTCGAGCGTCTTTACCGCGGCGCTTGAGTTGCTCGTCTTCATCTTCATGGCCTTCTCGGTCATGGTGCCGCGTGTCTCTTCGCTGCCGCCAATGAGGTTGAAGTTCTCACCAGAAGTGATGCGCGTGTGACCGTCACGGCCGTCGAGACCCAGTCCAACACCCACGCCTTCTTCAAACCCTTAGTTTTCTTAGCCATGGCCCCAAAGCCTAACAAAATCTTGCTATTCCCGTCAACGCGCTACGCTGGGCAAGAAATCACGCGCGGCTGCGTCGTCGTACGAGAATAGTGCGAACCCCGCGCCCCCAACCTCGCGCGTGATCTCAATCTGCGCCTGCACTTCGCTGAGCTCTTTCATCTTCCAACTCCGCGATACCCACGACCACCCGCCGCGTCCCGCCGCCCGGCAACGCTGTTCGAATTCACGATTGTCCGGGCGTGTAGTTCATCGTGCAGACGTAATCGAGATATCTCCGCGCTGCAACCACAACCGCCAATCCTGCGCCTTCTCCTCCTTCGCCCGCTCCAGAATCGGGAACACCGCCGCCGACACCTTGATGCCCGGCCGCGTCTGCCGCGCGATGTTGCTCAATTGTTGCGCCCAACTCGTGATCAATTGCATCCGCCATTGATTGAACTCACCCGGGAAACCTTGCAGCCTCGCGCCAGCATCGGTTGCAGTAACAAGCTGGGTTCTTCACAGAACGGATGTAGTCGAACTGCACGCCGTCCACGCGATACCGGCTCACGATCTCACGCGTCGCCGAAATCATTTGCGCCTGATTCTCCGACTGGATGGGCACAACCACGCATAACCGTTTTGAATGATCGGCTTGCCGTCCGGCCGCGCGCATCACGCGGTCTTGGCTGAATCATGCGTCGCTGGAATTCCGCTGGCGCTTTGAACATGAACATCACGATTTCTTTCGCATGCACGGCGATGCCGCGTTGATGCGCCAGCGCAACGCCGCAGCGCTACCTCGTCGCTGGTGAAACGGGCGCCGCCCGAGGCGATTCACGTACATGGTATTGAACCCGGCAGTTGCAGTTGCCGGGTCGCCTCGTCCCAATCCAATCGCGGCGTGTCACTGACCCAAACCGCGCGGATTTCGGCAGGACGTTGAACGGTCGCTTGGCCTGGCGGAACAGGCTGTGGACGCGGTCGCGGTTGGGCGCAGAAATGCCCAGCAACAATAGACGAACACACACCAACAATTAGCGAACGCATGTTCCTCCTTGGCAGAACGCGCGGACTATACGCACAGCCGCGTGAGATTGCCAAACCGAATCTTTGCTGTTACAAACTTTCCGTGCTTCGCAAACTCGCCATCCTTGGCCCCAGCCTGCTCGGCGGCTCCATCGGCCTCGCCGCCCGGCATCGCAAGGTGGCCGCGGCGAAGTCGCCGTCTGGGCGCGCCGGCAAGAAGCCGCCGACGAACGCCTACAAACTCGGCGCCGCCGACGAAGCCACCACGGATTTGTTTCAGTGCGACCGATGGCGCGGGAATTGATTGTCTTAGCCGTGCCGATCGGCGCGATGCCGCACTGGCGAAGCAAACCCGCAAGCTGCGTTGTCACCGACGTGCGGCAGCGTCAATACACCATCGTCAACGCGCTTAGCGCACGTCCTGCCGAAGTTCGTCGGCTCGCACCCGATGGCTGGCTCGAGCAGGCCGGCATTGAAGTCCGGCCCGCCGCGAGTTGTTCGACAACACCGTCTGCATCGTCACGCCCCGCGAGAAGACACACGACAAAGCCGCACCGAACTGGTTTTCGAATTCGGAAATCGCTCGGCTGCCAGGTCTCGCACGCTCGCGCCGCAGGAACACGACAGGAAATAGTCGCGCATCAGCCGATCTCCCGCACCTCGCTGCCGCCGCGGTGGTCAATGTCGTCTGCAGCGATGGCGCGCACCCGTTAAACTTCGTCGGCCTGGCTTGGCCGAGTTTCACACGCATCGCCAGCGGCCCTCTCGGAAATGGACAGAAATCGCCGTCGAAAACCGACAAGAGATCGCGCGCGCGCCCGACCACTTGATCGAAAAACTCGGCAAACTCCGCACTGCCTTGGAAAACCCGACGCCATCGAATTGTGCGCGATGCTCAAGCGCGCGAACATTACCGGGGATGAGTTGAGGTTCCGGACGTGAAGCTGCTCGACGTTACTCGAAAATCGAAGCCGCTCGCGAAGCCGCCGGAACTGCTCTCGATCACGGTTCCCGGGCCCGAAAGAGCATCGCGAACCGTGCGCTGATCCTGGCGGCGTTATCCGGACAAGTAAGTGCACGTTGTGGGGCGCACTGTGGGCGGAGATGACACGCGCAGGTGATGGTGGATTCGCTGCAGCGACTGGGATTCAGCGTCGAAGTGGAGGCCGGTCGGCTCGATGCAATGCAACCCGGACAATCGTCGTCGAAGGACGGGGTGGCAGGATGCGGCGGAGCAGGCGGGAGCTGTACGCCGGCAACGCCGGGCACGGCGGCGCGGTTGCTCGCGCGGCACGCCGTGGCGCTGGGAGTCGGTGAAGGCACACGAGTCAGGGGTGACTCGCGGATGCGGCTGCGGGAGCTGGCCGATGGCTGACTTGCTCTTCGACGCGATTGCGGCGACTCGGTGTGGGCGTGAAATCCGTAACCAAGTGACCGACTGCCCAGCAGCGTTGCGCTCGGGTTGCGGACAGTTCCTGCGGGCGCGTGCGAAGGGTCGTCGTGAGTTCGCGCCAGTCAGAGCAGCCAATTTGCGAGCGCGCTGCTGTTGATTGCCGCCACGCACGCGGAACTCGACGTGGACGTTGGCGGAGGCTGGATGAGCCGCACGGGTACGTCGAATATGACGACGCAAGCTGATCGCCGAACTTCCAGCCGTGAGTACGTGGTCGAGCGGACCTGTCGAGCGCAGCCTACTTATCGGCGGCAGATTGGCATACCACCGCGGAGGGAAAATCGCTGTCGAAGCTGGCTGGGCGAACGACGGATTTCGCTTGCAGATGGACGGTCGATTTGCTCGGTATCTGCCCGCGGCTGCCGCAGATCCGTTTCGAGGCGCGAGGATCTCAGGGTGACAGCGCGATGACGCTGGCGATCTGCGCGCTGTTTGGAAGACGACTCCGATGACTCTGAGTAGACGCGGCGCGGATGCGCGAACAGAGAACCTGATCGCCTCCACGCGATGGTTGACAGCAGTTGTCGAAAGCGGGAGCTCGTGCGCGAAAGCAGACGAACATGCAGATGGCGTTCACGGTCTGGCCGGGCCAGAGGCGGGCGCAGCTGCACGGCGCGGACATCGAGACGTACAACGATCATCGGATGGCGATGTGCTTTTCCCGTCTTGGGATTGAAGTGCCGGGCATTCGGATTAAGCAAACTGCAGGTCCTGCGTGAACGAGACCTTCCCGAACTTCTTCGACAAGCTGGAGCAACTGCGTCGATGAACGAACCAGATCACAGTCGTGGCGGTGGATCAGGCCGTCGGCGAGCGGCAAGAGCACGGTGTCGCGTTCGGCGGCGAAGATGCTCGGTTTCAACTACGTCGATTCAGGCGCGATGTATCGGGCGGTCACGTGGAAGGCGCTGGAGATGGGCATTGATGTTGAGAACACGATGGCGGTGATCGCCATGATGCACACGATCAAGATTACGTTTGAGATGAAGGAATCGCTCGGCGCACATCCTCGCTGATGGCGTCGATCCCGGTAACAGAGTTCGCGAGCCGCGTGTGGCCGAGAAAGTTTCCATTATCGCGGCGATACCGGAGGTGCGGCACATTCTGGTGCAACATCAGCGGTCGATGACGAAGTTTAGCAGCCTCGTGATGGAGGGGCGCGACATCGGCTCGGTCGTGTTCCACGGATACCCCGTACAAGTTTTTATCTCGAAGCGAAACCCGAAGTGCGCACGATGCGCCGCAAGCGAGACTTTGAGGCGCATGAAGATCGAAACCAGCACAGACGCCGTCGCGCAGAACCTCGCAGAAGCGCGACAAGATCGATTCAGGTCGGAGTACGTCACCATTACAAATCGCGCTCGGTGCGACAGTTGATTGAGAACTCGGACCTGACCGTGGACGAGACGGCAAAGGTCATCGTCGATCACATGAAGCAGCAAGGGTCTCAAGCGCGGCAGCGTGACCGTCGGGAAATGATGCACCCGTGGTATCGCTTCTGCCGGTTTCTCTTTCGGTGTTACTTTCGGATCTACCATCGCGGCCGAATACTTCACGCTGACCGCCTGCCGGATAACGGCGCGTTCATTCTGGCCGGTAATCATGTGAGTTTTCTCGACCCGCCTTTCTACGGGCTATGTTGCCTGGCGCGAGGCATTTACATGGCGCGCGATACGTTGTTTCGCAATCCGATTGCCGGCTGGATTCTTGCGAAGCTGGAACTGCGTACCGATCAATCGCGACCGGGGCGACATCGGCGCATTGCGCAACGATGCTGCGGATGTTGGGCGAGGGAAAGGCGGTGTTGATGTTCCCGAAGGCACGCGCAGCCGGATGGCCAGCTGCAGGAGGCGCGCGCGCGGGTATCGGGATGATCGTGGCGAAAGCGAGTACCGATCGTGCCGATGCGGATTTTCGGAACGGACCAGGCGCTTGCCAAAGTGGCTGCGTCACTGCCGCGTCCAGCACAGAGTGACGGTGGCGTTTCGGTGACCCACTTCGCGTATCCGTTCCATGCAGAGATCTGGATGAGCTACGCGGCGACGATCGAAGGCGCTTTACCTCGAAATTGGGCAGGAAATCATGCGCCGATCGCCGCCTTGCAGCCGCAAGATTGACCTATGCTATAGAATGGCCAGTTTCCTTATATTTCGCCGCCTTTCGTAGCAGTGGCCTCTCATCGTAGAGCCCCGCCCAAAGGCAGGAGAAGAATCACACTAACTGGCTAACCCCATGGAGAAGTACTTTGCCGAGGTGCCGCAAATAGCACCGAAGGCAGCAGTCGTCAAAGGCCGGATCATCGACATCCGCGCCAACGAGGTCCTCGTGGACATCGGTTACAAGTCTGAAGGCATCATTCCGAAGTGGGGAGTTCATGGAGCCGGAGGCTTTGAAACTCGGCGACGAGATTGAAGTGCTCCTCGAACACATCGAAGACGACAACGGCATGGTCGTGCTCTCGCACGAAAAGGCTGAGCAGAAGAAGAACTGGGACCGCATTTGTAGCGCGTGTAGTGAAGGCGGCACGATCGAAGGTAAAGATCCGCGCCAAAGTCAAAGGCGGTGCGATCATGGCTTCCAATACTTCACCGAGGCCTAGGTCGCTCGGCGCTGAGCGTGGGAGGCGCTTCGCGGGTGGCTCGAGCAGCGCCCTGGGGGTCTCCGCAGGGCTCGACCCTTCTACACGACCGCTGGCTCTACCCAGAATGGGTCTGGAGGGGTTCCATCCGCTACGCGTCCGCGATGGCTTGGATGCTCTTCGCGATCGTGATGGCCTGCATCACGCTCGTCCTGGATCAAGTCATCCAACCGGTGGGTCTTCTATCAAGGTGGCTTCCGGTGAGTGGCGCAGCCGTCGCGACGGTCGCCCACGGGGCCCGGCGTCGCACCACCGAAGCTCGGCGCAAGTCCTTCCTGACCGCCGTCGCGAATCACTCGTTGGCGAGAAGCGCTTGCCGCCGCCTTCGTCCTGCCGCCTTCTTCGTCCTGACCACCTCGCTGATGACCCAGCAGCAAGCGCTCACGCACGACCTGGATACCGCACCCCTTCCAGTGGCGGAACTACATCGATATCTTCAAAGAGGAGCTGCTCCTGATACGGATGGAACACGTTCGTCTACGCCGGCTTGGCCACCCTCGGTGTCGTGCTCTCCTCCGTTCCGGTCGCGTACGCCCTTTCGGTCATCAAGTGGCGCGGATAGCGCGGTCTTCCTGCTGGGCGATCTCCACGATGATGCTGCTGAGCCAAGTCAATGACAACAGCCGCCGTTCTTGCTCTTCAAGGCAGCTCGGATGGACGCGGTTCCCCAAACCGCTCATTATCGTGCCCGCGTTCCTCGGCGACGCGTTCTCGATCTTCCTGTTGCGACAGTTCTTCCTGACGCATCCCCGGCGAACTTCGTGGATGCCGCGTCGCGTGGACGGGCGCGAACGAGTTCCAGATCATGTGGCACGTGATCGTGAAAGCTGGCAAAGCCCGGCGATCGCGGCTGTCGCGCCTGTTCCAGTTCCTCTACGCTGGAACGACCTTCCTCGGTCCATCTGATTTCACTTGCTCAACAACGAGCAAGATCTGGACGCTCTCGGCTCGGCCTGCAGCAGTTCACCACCATCCACCTGGGATCCTGTGGAACCAGCAGGATGGCGCTGTCGGTCGTTGTTCATGCTGCCGGGCGATCATGCTGTTCTCTGCCTCGCCCAGGCGGGCATTCATCCGAAAGGCGTCACGCTGCACCGGTGTGAAAGGACTGACCCTCGTGCGGGTGGCGCTGATCGGATCCGGGCTGGATCCAGGACTTCCACGCGCGAGGTGTGCTGGCGTTTCCGGTGCCGAGCGTCGTCGCGCGTGGCGAACCATCGCGAGGGGAAGCGGCGCGGAGCGCTCGCCGGAGCGGTACGCGATCTCGCGTGTGACCACCGATTGGCGAGTGCTCTGCGGAGGGCGATGCGATCCGAGGCGGTCATCGTCGCCACGCCCAACGCGCCCACGCCGAGCAGTCGACCGCGTTCCTCGAAGCCGGCAAGCACGTGCTGGTCGAGAAGCCGATGGCGGTCGTCGGTCGCAGCGATGCGACGCAGACGATCGACGCTTCCATCGCGGGGGCGCTGCGCTGATGGTCGCCGCATTGTTGGCGGGTTCCACTGACGACGGTACCGCGATGCGTGACCGGATCGCGGCCGGTGCGTTCGGTGAGATCGTGAAGACCTGTGGCTACGGCGTCCATGCCGGCTGGGGCCCGAAGCGGTGTCGGTCGATCCGGCACGCTCGCCGGCGGGGCGCGCCTAGTGGACATGGGAGTGCACGCCATCGACACCGCGCCGGATTCGTGCTTGGCGACCCGGCGCCTGAGAGCCGCGTCTGCGCGCCGTCGGCGACGCGGTACGGCACCTACAGCGTGGACGACGACGGGATCATCCTGATCGCGGCTGCGGTCCAACGCGGACGAACAGCGTGGTCGAATCGGGCTGCGTGGCACCCGCACAGGGCAGGATGGAGGCCGACACCGAGGTCATGGCGATCGAAGGGATACGCGCGTCTTCTCCTCGGGAGGAGCCGGAGCTGAGGACTCACGACCACACTTCCCAGCTCATGCAGCCACGGCCCAGATGCACGAGTTCCCTGAGCGCCGTCGAACGCAGAGGTGGGTCTCCTGGCCGCTCGGGGGACGACGGTCGGGTCGTGGATGGTGGTCGTGGAGCGCGCATACGCGTCGGGCGGGTCATGACGACCACCGTCCTGGGTGTCGACGGGGTGGACGTGCAAGACCTACGCGGTCGTTGCCGTCGATGCTGCCCGGCACGCTCCTCGGTGCCGGCTGGCGGCGGGACCCTCGAACTGGGAGATGGCCGGCGTCGATCGTCGCCGCGCGACGCGACCACCGAAGCGGCTGCGACGGTGCGCTCGCCGGACGCGGGCATCGCGCGGCGTGCGGAAGTGATCGACGCGTCGGTCTTCCGGTCTCGCCGGCGATACTGGCCGTCGGACGTCGATCGGCTGTCTCCGGCGCGATCGGCCCGTCGTGCTGGGCCCGGCGGGCCGCGCCGGATCCTGAATGAGGCTCTGCAGAGCGCTCCGCGCCGGAACAGTGGCAGCCGCGGGGCGTCGCCGCCGTCGCCGGCACACGGCACCGTCGCCGCTCGCGAAACCCTGCTCGGCGATGAGTTCCCGCACACTGGGCGAGGGCGCGACCTTCGGCGACTTCGCGGCGACGAGTCTGCGACGCGTGCCTTTGGAGCTCGCCGTACCGCGCGGTGGCCGAGCAGCACGGACGCGGTCCCTCCACCGCGACCGTTCCGAGGTGATGCCTGCGGAGCACCCGGGAAGCGGAGCCGGTGGCCGCGGATGCTGGAGAAAAGCCAGCCAGGCGAGTGGTCCACGCTGATCCGCTCTCGCCCGAGGTACAGATCCTCACGCCGCTCGTGCTCGAAGCGACGGAGCGCGGCGACCTCGTCGCGCGGTCGATCCTCGAGCGGATCGGCCGCTGGCGCGCCGCGAGGCTGCCGGTCCCGCGGCCGCGACCCGCCTCCAGATGCGCGACCTCGAGTCTCGATGTCGCCCGCTCCGGGAACCTCTTCCGCCACACTCGAACCGCTACCTGCCTCGACCAGCTCGAGCTGGAGACGCGCGCCGCGCTGCGCCCGGCGCACACCTGGGGCTGCTCGATAGTTCCTCCGGTCGGCGCCGCGCTGGATGCAGCCCTTCGAGCTTGCTTCGGCCCCAGATCGGCGTGGGGGCTAAACCTCGCCAGGAGCCTCGGCCGCGCTCAAACGGTTCTGTGGGCGAGCGGGTCGTCGGCCTGACGATCATCCGAATGGGTGACCGGGAGGCTGCTGGCCCAGGCGAGCGTCGGCGACGGCGTTTCGCTGGCAGCGAACGCTTTGCGTGGTGTCCTGCGGTGATCGGCTGAGCGGTGAAACGGCCTGCCGGATGCGAAGCAGACGGTAGCGGGATACCCTCGCGACGACCGTGGTGGCGGCCCCGGCACGTCGCGCAGCAGCGCTGATCTCCCTGGATGCGGCGGCGCCCGGTCCGAGCGTGCGGAAGGTGCGTGCCGCCGCTCGAGACCTCGAATATCCCCGCCCTCGACGCCATCACGCAGAAGCGAGATCGCTTCGGCGTCCCCTTCCTGCATCAAGACCCAGTTCCTGGACCGACCTGCAGCGGGCCCACATGCCCGCCATCACTCCGCTTCCATCGCGGGCGCCGGGAGCGGCGCTGAAGAGGGGGATCTTCCAGAACGAGTGGCAAAGCCTGCCGTGCCATCGGGTGCCACGGCTCGGCGATCGATCGAAAGGTGGAGGCGTGACTCGATCGAGACCAGGACGACGGTGCTGGGCGTGAACGCCCTGGATCGCCGCCACTGAGCGCCGCTTGAACGCCGAACACCCGGATGAGAGACCGCGTGGCGCCGATGGACCCCACCGCAGCGGCTAAGCAATCATGCTGAAGTCCCTCGAGCACCCTGAACACCTCGCGACAAAGCAACCTCGCTCGTAGAGATGCCTGGAGCAGCGTGCGGCCCGCAACGTCCCCGAGCGTGCGCCCACCGCCGGCGACCGCGAACAGTGATCGGTGCACTCACGGCTGAGGGCGTCACCGCGACGAGCCCGATGGGCACCCGAAGCCACCGCTCCCGCGGCCAGCGGGGGGTCAACCGCTTGCGTCCAACGAGCACCACGGTCATGGCGGCACCGATGAGGGCTCCGGCACACCGAACGCCAGCGCCGAGATAGCCGGCACCGCTTGCCGCGATCCCCAGGAGGTCGCGATCGCCGTTCGCGACGAACAGCACGTCGAGGGCCCCTGACGACGATGTCGCTGGAGGCGAGCAGAAGCGCACGACCAAGCGGGGCTCCCGTGCCCGCCGGAGGGTCGTGAATCCGGCCAGGGTCTCGTGCCAGACGTCGCTCTGCCCCGATCCGCCCCGGAGGCGTGACGGCGGAAAGCGTCGGCCCTGCACCCGCGACACGAAGACTGCACCGAGCAGCGTGACACTCCGCGAAGACGGCGAACACAGCGCCGGGCCCCGAAAGGCCGAGGACCACGCCGGCCGCGAGCGGACCGGAGCATCTTCCCCGCCCCTTCGACGATGCCCGTCACGACGTTCGTGGCGGTGAGGTCGTCCGGCGTCTCCGTGAGCGCAGGGATCAAGCGAGTTCTGCGCCGGCCTGGTGCAAGGTGATGCTGATCGATGGCGATCGTCGCCGATGCGTACACGACCCACGGAGCCAGCGTCGACGAACAACGTCGCCGCTGTCGCTCCCATCGCGACGCCTTGCAACCAGGTAGTCGATCAGCAGAACGCGGTCGCGCCGGAAACGGTCGCCGGCGTAGGCGGCGAATCGGAGCGACGATCGCCGAAGGCACGAGCATGATCAGCGCCACGATCCCTGCCTCCCCGAGCTCCACCGCGTTCGAACGCGTAGACGAGGATCGCGATCCACGTCGCGAACTCGGTCATGTTGAACCCGAGGAACGCGAGCTCGATGCGATGCAGGTTCGGGTCGGTCATGACCGCGCGGAAGATCCGCGATCGTTCGCTCATCCGGCGCAGCATGGCAGCCGGCCGGATCAGGGTCGAATCGCGGTTCGGCGGGACCTCGGCACCTCCGGCGCGACGTGGCATGCGCAGTGCGGGCGATCAGCAGACCCGCCGCGGCGCAGCGTCTGTGCGCATCCCGCGGGCAACCTCGATCCGCATCCAGGAGATGCGCTGAGCTGAACGGAGGAGATCGAAGCGATGGCTGAGAGGAAACCAGCGAAGAAGGGCACGAGGAAGACGCCGCCAAAGACACCTACCGCGCCCCGCAACTCGTCCACGCGATTCACGGCCGAGGAACGAGCCGCGATGAAGGAGACGCGCCCGCGAGCTGAAGGCGGCCGCGCGAACGAGGCGGAGGCGGAACAGCGACGTGCTCGCGAGCGATCGCCGAGATGCCGGGATCGGATCGCGCCATGGCCAAGCGGCTCCATACGATCATCAAAGCCAGCGCGCCGGCCTCTCGCCGAAGACCTGGTACGGGATGCCCGCGTATGCCAAGGACGGCAAGGTCGTCTGCTTCTTCCAGCAGCGCTGATAAGTTCAAAGACGAGGTACGCGACGTTCGGCTTCAACGACGCGGCGAACCTCGACAAAGGCGCTATGTGGCCGATCGCCTTCGCGCTGACGGAGCTGACCGCCGCCGATGAGAAGAAGATCGCCGCGCTGGTGAAGAAAGCGGTGAGGTGACGACCGGATCGTCATCCCGACCGCGACGCGCGACGCACCTGGCGGACTCGTCAGATCTGCGTCTCGTTCCGCCCGGCGCTTCACGACGGGTCATGACGCCGGTCGACGAAGCAGCCGCAACTGTGCGGCTGCCTCGTCCAACGCGGCCCCGGACGCCGTCCTGTTCGACGTCCGGCGTCGGTGAGAGGAGATCGTCATGAGCAGTTCGCTCTGGAAGCGTGCGTTCGCGCACCACGTTTGGGCGCAACCTCGCGAATGATCGATGCGTGCTCTCGACCTCAGCGTCGAAGAGCTGAGACCAGCGTCCACCGGCACGCGGGGGCCGATGCTCGAAACGCTTCGCCACAGTCGTCCTCAGCGACGCGGAAGAGCTGTTCTTTCCTGACCGGCAACGTCGCATCCGACATCGACGAAGCAACACGTGTGTCTGCCGCCGAGGCTCGCGCCATCATGGAGCGCAACGGTTCCGGATGGGTCGAGTGACATCTTCCGGTCGCTCGACCCCGACGCGATGGTGCTCGAGGTCGTGACAAGACCGATCGGGGTATCAACGGTGCGGCTCCCGCCGGGTTCAGGCTCGCGCAGGCCCGCACCACGGCACCGACCATCGCAGTCAGAGTTCTGCTACAGCGCTCACGACGCTCGGTGCGGAGCCGCCGGAGATCGATGCCCATCACTTCGGGCTCGACACGGGACGTGATCGTGGAGAAGATGCCCGACGCGTAGCGCACCCCGCGCAGGTCAGACGCAGCGGAGGCGGACGGGAATCGAACCCGCCAGGGAGCTCGTCGCCCCCTCTACGGTTTTGAAAGACCGCGGGGCCCACCAGGAACCCAGACGCCTCCGCCTTCGAGCGTATCGGGTCCGGACCAGGGAGATGTTGTCGTTCGGATCCGTCGGGCTTCCCGGGCGGCCGCTCTCGCGCGCCTAGGATGTCAGGGCGATGGAAGCGGCCTTCTTCGACCTGGACAAGACGATCGTGTCGCGGTCGTCCTCGCTCGCGCGTCGTCGCGGCCGCTGTACCGCGCCGGGCATGGTCTCGCGCGGGCAGCTGCTGCGCGGCGCGTACGCCCAGCTCGTGTACCTCCTGGTGGGCGCCGACGAGCACGAAGATGGAGCGCCTGAAGGAGGGCATGCTCCAGCTCACGAAGGGGCTGGGATCGAGTCGCAGCTCGAGCGGCTGGTCGAGGAACGTGATCTCGGCCGTGATCGATCCGCTACGTGTATCAGGAAGCCCTGGATCTGATCGCCGTGCACCACAGCGAAGGCCGATCGATCTACATCGTGTCGTCCTCGCCCGAGGAGATCGTCCGGCCGCTCGCGCGACACTTCGGCGTCAGCGGGCGTGATCGCGACGCGCGCGGCGGTCGGCGACGACGGCCGGTACACCGGCGAGCTCGAGTTCTACGCCTACGGCGAGCAGAAGGCGGTCGCGATCCGCGAGCTCGCGGTTCGCGACGGACTCGACCTCGCCGGTTCCTACGCCTACTCGGACTCCATCACGGATCTCCCGATGCTCGACGCGGTCGGTCACCCGGTCGCCGTGAACCCCGACAAGGGTCTGCGACGTGAGGCGGAAGAACGCGGCTGGGAGACACGCGGACTTCCGCAGCCCTCCGTGCGCTTGCGGAGTCGGATCGCCTCGGCGGTCCCGTCCGCGCGCACGAGCTACCTGGCCGGGGCGGTCGGTGTGGTCGCGGTCGCGAGCGGTGCTCGGTTGGGTGGCGCTCCGGTCACGGGATCGGTCGCGTCTCCGATTGACGACGTCAGCGAACGACACGTTGCGCCAACGCACGACGTCGGGTGTACGGTTCGTCGCGGATGCCGAGAGGCATCCGCGAGGGGAGCAGAACCCACGCGCGAGTCATGCCGCGGAGGCATGCCCCAGGACCCGGGACGTGGTCCCGGCTCCCGGGGCACGTGCGGACAAGCGCCTGATACCTGCTCCCTTCGCCTTGCAACGGAGCCATCCTGGACGGAACTGGCGGCGCGCTTAGTCTCGCGCCACGGACAGCGCGCGGAAGCGGAACAACGCTCCCTGTGGGTAGGCATCGCGACCCGCCCAGCCGAATCCCCACCGAGCCATCGTTGCGATCAATGTCTTCGTCTGCTCCGGGCGGTGCCGGGGACGTTCGTGCCTCGGTTGAGCTCGATTCGCGGCACCGAACGCCTTCGCGGTGAGGGGTCCGTCCGGATCCGTCGGATCGGCGACCGGGTCGTAACAGGTCCCGGCGCTCGAGACGTCGCTCCGAGTGACCCGCCGGACGCGAGCTGGTTCATCGCGCGCCGGAGGAGATCCAGCACTTCGGTATCGCACGTGACGGTGTGCAGGACCGGGAGATCCTCCGAGGCGATATGCGTCTGTACCCACGCCGGGTCGATCGTGAGCGCGCCTGCCTTCGTCGGGTCCGGGTGCGCATCGAATTCGCCGAACCGCTCCTTGAGCACGATCGGCGGCAGCCTCCCGGTCGTTCGCGCGCAGGTACTGTCGTTTCCCCGGGGGCTCGAACCTCGACCACCGGGTAGGGGACATCGATCGGGAGATAGGGGATGAACCGCTGAGCGAGCTGTTCGGCCGATGGGTGCGCATACGTTCGCACCTGGAACAGCGACGTACCGCTCGTGCGTGACCCCGATCCGATCGGCGGTCGCGCGGTCGACGAGGAGCTCGTAATCCCCCATCAGCACGTCCGGCAAGGTGCCGACGATCGTGACGTCGACCCCGGTCGAGAACGTCAGCGTGCTCCCGATGCCGAGGTGCCGGAGCTTCGCGGCGGATTCCGAGAGGATCCCCTGCCGCGGGTTGAGCCCCGCGACCACGCGTCGTTCCGGCTGGGGAGGAACGACGCGAACCCGGGCTCCACCCCCGTCGTGTCGATCGGGATCATGGCACGGAGCGACCGGGTTGGTCGACGGGTCGCCCTCGGGCGTCGGACGATCCCGTGAGCCACGCGATGTCTGCCGTGGCGGTGGTGGTGTTGGCGATCGCGGGGATCGCGGTGATGCTGGCGCCGAAGCCGTCCGGGAGGCCGCCGGGTACCCACGCCAGCCAGGCCTCGGGTGTCGCGGTCACGGGTGGTTGCGCCGGGGACGGACTGACCGGGCTGGTCGGTGAGGGCGCACTCTCGAGCCGCCCCGCAGGCGTGCCGACGTGTAGACCGCGGTCGATCCGACGACGAGGACGACCGCGAACGCGGTCGCCCCTCGGATGAGCGCCGTGCGGGTCAGATCGTCCAGCGTCATGGGCCGTGGCCGAGTGTAAGCCGCACCCGGCACGGGCCGGGAGCTGCTCAGCCTGACGCGGCTGGGTGTTCGAGGATGCCCGCCAGCCGTTCGGCACGCTCGGCCGCCCGGGCGGGCCGTCCGGCGGACACCGCGCGAGCGATGGCGACCAGCTCGCGTTGGATCGTGGGGCTCAAGCGGTCGAGCCGAGCTGCGGACGAGCGGGTCCAGCCGTTGGACCGCCCGATCCAGGCGCCCGAGGGCACCGACGCCGCGCTCCCGGTCGGCGCGGTATTCGCTCAACGGAGACCACATCACCCATGCCGGCCAACCGTACCGACGGGGTCTGACACGGAACGCGCGCGTTGCAGCTCGACCCGCTTCGGGCCGATGACTACGACGCCCGGACGCTCGTCACCGGCGCCAGACGGGGGCCACGGTCGTCCAGGTCTTGCCGGCGTCGGCGCTTCCGAACACCTCGCCGCTCGTAGCCCCGAACCAGAGGCCGAGCTCGGAGCCCTCACCGTCGCGCCCGAGCGCTTGGCGCAGGACCGTGAGCCACGCGTCGCCCCGGGCAGACCGTCGCCGCGCGCCGTCCACGAGGCGCCGGCGTCGCGCGTCTCGAAGACGCGGACCTTCCCGTCGGGTGTCACGCGGTCGGCGTCGGCCGTGAGGGGGATCACGAAGGCGCTGTCGGGGTCTGCCGGGTCGATCGCAAGCGGGAACCCGAACCCGCTCGGAAGCCCTTCGGCGATCTCGTTCCAGGAAGACCCGGCGTCGTCGCTGCGGTAGACGCTGCCGTGGAACTGCATGAAGAGTCGCTCCGGCGCCGTCGGCGCTCGATGCATGTTGTGAACGCACAGGGCGTTCGTCCCGGCGCGAGCCTCTTCCGGCATGTAGCGGGGAACGAGGCCGGTGTAGCCGGTGGACCACGTGGCGCCGCCGTCTTCCGTCAGCCACACGCCGGCCGCGGACACCCCGACCGCCAAGACGTTCCGGCTCGCCGGGCCACGGACAGATCGAGTGCAAGGCGAGCCCGCCGAACCCCGGTTGCCAGTCGCCCGCGATCCGCTCCTTCCACAGCGGTTCGTTCAGGCTCCAGGACGCTCCTCCGTCGGTGCTCACGAACAGCGCCGCCGGAGCGACCCCGGCGTACAGGACCCCGTCGGCCTCTCCAGGCGTGATGACCCAGATCCGGTCGACCGACGTGTCGGTGCCTTCCGGGAAGGCGGGCCCTTCGCTGCCTCGCCACTCGCCGAGAGGATCGTCGGTCCACATCACACGGGGTCCGTAGAAGCCGCTCGTCACGCTCGCGAAGTAGCGACCGGTTCGAGGGTCGCGCATCGCGAACTCGACGACGTCGCCCTCGAACGCCCGCGCCGCGACTGGCCAGGGCATCCGGCTGCTCACCGCGGAGGACGAACAATCCCTTCTTCGTCCCCACCAATAGCTCACGCACGGCTCATGACCCTCCTGTGATGGATGCAGGACGTGGAGTCGTGTCATCCGGAGCGACCGTCGCGTCTTCTCGTACGCGCTCCCCGTTGAGGAAGACGTTGACGTGCTGACGAACGCGGCCCTGGTCGTCGAGGACCCAGCCGGCCGTCTTGGGCCACGAGGATTCCAGGGGAGCGGATGACCGCGCGGACGTCGGCCCCCTCGAGCCGGAGCTCGCGGTTCCCTCCCGGCGAGGTCCTTCAGCGGTGCGCGCAGGATCACGACGGGCATCTCAGGCGAGCCTACCGCGAGGCCGCCGTCACGCGTTCGGCGGGCGGCGTTCGGTACTTCGAAATGCATCCCGTCCGGGATCAGGAAGCTGCCCGCCCCAGTCGAACCCCAGTGCTCGAAGATCTTGACGACCGCCGGTTCATCGTGGGCGTCGAGCCATACGGGTTCTCGGGCGCGTTGATGTCGATCGCGGCCCCGTACGCATGGTTCGAGGGCGGTGCGGTCGTCGACCGCGCCACCGTCCGCGCCGCATAACAACCGGAATAGACGTGGATCGCTCCTCCCAACCCCGCCGCCACGACGTCCGTGAGGGCGCCGACCAGTGCGGGGAACAGCTGCTCGTTGCAGGTGACCGCGCCAAGGAGTGGGACGGTTCGCGTGCGGATGTGCGCGTCGTACCACGCAGGGTCCATGTTCAGGTATGACGGGGTCGTCGCCCGCGGATACGCGTCGAACCTCGCCGAACACCGTCTTCATCACGACCGGGGGTTCACGCCGGACGCGACCCGAACGAAGCGCGTGCCGCCGGGCGGGACCGTGCGCAGGTAGCTGCCGGCCGGCAGGAGCGATCGAACGTCGGTCGTGAAGTGCGGAAGCGTCATGGCGGGGTCCGCGAACGCGAGCAGGTAGCGTTCGTCCGTGATCCCGAGACGCCGCCCCACCTCGCGGTTCACGAGCATCTCCGACCACCCGACGACGTCGTCCGGAGCGATGGCGCCCACCGGGACGGTCACGTTGCCGAACGAGAGCGAACCGCCGGGGCCTGAGCCTTCCGGAGCTCCGACGAGCGTCTGGGCGAGCACTGCTTCGCCCTTGTCCAGCGCCGTCACGATCGCATCGCGCTGGTCGATGGGGAGGAAGGGGCGTACTCCGTGGGGTCGACCGCGAAGGCGTCGAGCGGGACCATATGGGGAGGCGTGGGCTGGTCGACGACGTCGCCGCCTGCGTCGTGGGAAGCCGTCATCCAGCGGGTATCACCAGCGACCACGACGGTCCGGGTGAGCCCGTCCGCGCCTCGGATCCGGTCGCGGAACGTGGATGGGAATCCGCCGGACATCCAGGCGAGCCATGCGGGAGGGGCTCGCTCGACGGCGCCTGCGTTCCGGTCACCGACGCGGCGGGCGCCGTCCGGGACGGCGCGGCGAGCTGATCGCTCTGGCCTTTCGGGCCACAGGATCACGATGAGCGCGAGGACGGAGACGCTCATCAGCGCGGTGAACGTCCGCCGGCGACGCGCCTGCGCGCGGGTGACCCGGGTCATCGGACCACGAGGCTACGACGCCTTCGGCGGGTGAGCGTGAAGCACGTCCCCGTGGTCCGAGCACCGGCGCGCAGGATGATGCTCGTTCGGTTCTAGGGCACCGGCATCCCCGGCACGCCCGCATCCAGCCAGAAGACTCCAGGACCGGAGCCGGATGGCAACCCGAAGAGCTTCGCTGATGGAGAAGTTGACCCCGAACAGCTTGGTCCGCCCGCCGCGCGCCGTTCCGAACGCGACGCTCGAGGGGAAGTCCAGCGGGTCGCCGCTCGCGACGACGTTCAGCGAACCGTCCGGGTGTACCTCGCCGATCGCGTTCTGGAGGTTCATCGCGATGAACGCGTCCCCATGGACGTCCATCGCGACCCCGTCCGGGTTGTCGCCCGGCGGGAGGTTGGCGAGGACGCTGATCGGGCCGGGTTGTCCGCCGATCTTCGGGATCTGCAGCACCGTACGCCGCTCGGTGTTGGTCACGGTGAAGAGCCCGTTGCGGTACGCGATCCCGTTCGCGCCGAGGAAGAGCCTCGAGGCTGCCGTCGCCGGTCAGCGCCACGTCCTGCAACCACACCTGTGCGCTGCCGCCCCACGGGATCCGCCAGATCGCGCCGGTGAAGGAGTCGGTGACGTACAGGTTCCTCTGCTTGTCGAAGGCGAGCCCGTTCGGGATCGCGATCGACTGAGTGCCGGGAGTCGGGTCGCGTCGCCGGTGCCGCGATCGAAGCGCCACACGCCGGCGGCATCGGGGTTCGCCGACTGGACGGCCGCGTACACGTTGCCGAACACGTCGACCGCCAAGCCGAGCATCCCGAAGTCGCCCGGCAGGATCCCGTCGACGTGTCCGAACGGCTGCGGCTGCGTCGACCCCGGTGGGATCTTCCAGAGGTCGCCGAGCGGCGAGACGCTGACGTAGATCGCGCCGGTGCGGTCGATCGCCATGCCTTCCGTGTTCTGGCCGGCCGACTCGTCGAACGAAACGAGCACGTGAACGGTGGTCTCTGCGTGCGCCGGTCCGGCAGTCATCGCGAGGACGAGCAGCGAGCCTGCGACCAACGAAGCCAGGCCGCGAACGGTCCGAGCACGGATCATCGACATGGTGTTCCCTCCCTCGGGGGTCATGGAGTCCTCTCGACCCTACGAAGGGTCACGAGTTAGGACAAGGGGTGAGGTCTGAGGCTCTCCGTCAAACGGTTAGGACATCGTTGGTTCCGTGTGAGGGTTTCGTGACGCGTCGGAGACTCAGCGCTCCTTCAGGACGTGACCACTATCATCCGCGTCATCGGTCCCGCAGGTTCGTCACGGTTGCGCTCTCGAGCGTCTCGTCGGTCACTCATCGCGGTGATGATGACCGCGTTCGGGGTGCGCGTGCACCGGCGCCGTCTCTTCGACATCGGACCTCCCGACCACAGCCCCTCCACGGCGCCTGGTCCCGCCGCTCCGACCGCGGCGCCAGAGGCTGCCGGCGTTGACGGTCAGATCGGCCGGCTACCGGCTGGTCGCGCCGATCCAGCGGAGCGTCGCCGTCTGGGACGGCGGCGTCATCTACATCGCGGGCGGGCTCGACGCCGCGGATACCACCGTCGGCGGCGTCTTCTCGATGGACCCGACCTCCGGACGCCTGACGCCGCTCGGCTCACTCGCACAGCCGGTGCACGACGCCGCGGCGGCGATGATCGGCGGCAAGCTCTACGTCTTCGCCGGCGGCACAGGCACCGGCAGCGACATCGTGCAGGCCTTCGATCCGGCGACCGGGACGGGTTCGGTCGTCGGCCACCTGCCGGTCGCCCTTTCCGGATCTGGCGCGCGGCACAGATCGGCGGCGTCACCTATCTGGTCGGTGGGTACGACGGCACCCAGCCGCGTTCCGAGATCTACGCGACCGCGGACGGAACGACGTTCTCGACGGTCGGACACCTCCCGGTCGGCCTGCGCTACCCGGCGGTGACCCAGGTCGGCGGACGGCTCGTGATCGCCGGGGGGCTCGCATCGAGCGGTCCCGTCAACCACGTGTACACGTTCGACCCGAGCTCGGGTGCGACCACGCTTGACGGCTCGTCTCCCCGCCCCCGTCGCCCATGCGGCGGCGTTCACCCTCGGCGGGAGGATCTACGTCGTCGGCGGGCGGAACGCGTCGGACGCGGCGCTCGCGGGGGCGAGCGAGATCGACCCCACGACCTGGCACGTCGAGGCGGAGCCACCGCTCGGGCAGCCCGTCGCCGACGCCGCCGTCGCGGCCGGCCGCCGCATCTTGCTGATCGGCGGCTGGAACACCTCGACGTCGAGCAAGGTGCTCCGGGCCTCGCTGCGCGCCGAGACCGCGCCGGCCGCGTCGCACGGGAACGGCGGCTCGGGCACGTCCAAGAGCGACGGCCGCAACGTCTACGCCGCGATCGCGACGAAGCGGTTGCGTCCCTCGGTGGCGAACGACCCGTCGTTCGTCTACGTGCCGAACGGCCTGCCGGGGACGGTCGAGGTGATCGACCCGAAGACGTTCCGCATCGTGCGGACGATCGATCTCGGGATACCGGTCGTTCCCCGAGCACGTCACGCCGTCGTGGGACATGCGATGGCTCTACGTCGACGTCGACGGGACGAACGAGCTGGCGGTGATCGACCCGCGCACGGGCAAGCTGGCCCGGATCATCCACAGGGTCGAGCACCCGTACAACCTCTACTTCACTCCCGACGGTTCGAAGGCGATCGACGTCGCGGAGTACTACGACCGGATCGACTTCATGGATCCGCACACGTGGAAGCTGATCGAAGCCGCTGACGTTGCCGTGCAACGGACCGGACCACCTGGACTTCTCGGCGGACGGCTCGTACCTGTTGATCGGTTGCGAGTTCGACGGGACGGTCGTGAAGGTCGCCCTGAAGACGATGACGGTCGTGGGAACGATCCACGTCGGCGGCCTGCCCGTCGACGTCAAGCTCTCGCCGAACGGCAAGGTCTTCTTCGTCGCGAACCAGGGGCTCGGCGGCGTCTCGGTCGTCGACCCTGTGACGATGAAGGTGCTGGGGTTCATCCCGACGGGCAACGGCGCCCACGGGATGGCCATCAGCCGCGACACGACGAAGCTCTACGTCACGAACCGGCTCGCGGGGACGATCTCGGTGATCGACTTCTCCACCCGAAAGGTCGTGCACACGTGGAACGTCGGCGGGAGCCCGGACATGGTGCAGGTCACGCCGAACGGATCGCAGATCACGGGTCTCGAACCGATACGGCACGACGGTCGAGGCGATCTCCACGACGGATGGACACGTGATCCGGCGGATCGAGGTCGGCGGGGATCCGCACGGGCTCGCGTACTTCCCGCAACCGGGTCGGTTCAGCCTCGGTCATAACGGCGTCTATCGCTGACGCGAATCCCCGACAAGACCGGCGGATGGGCCGGTCTGGGGATGGTTCCGGCCGCAGCCTCGGGGATAGGGTTGCGGTCGTCGGAGCGAACGACCCTCCCTCCTCCCGACGATCCCCCTCGTTCCTTCCCCTCGTGGCTGGCGCACGCACGCGAAAGGGAACGACGATGGAAGACGTCGCGCGGGTGATCCTCGCGATCGGGTCGCAGGAGGTCGCCGAGGAGGTGCTCCACCTCCTCGATCGCAGCGGTCGCGCACGTGTCGTCGCGACCGCCGCGGACGACCGGCAGCTCGCCGAGGCCGTCCGGCAGCTCGAGCCGGACGCCGTGGTCGCCGAACCGGCGATCGCGGCGGCCGGCGTGGGGAGCGCGGCGCTCCTGGCGCTCGCGACCCGCGAGTCGATCGCGGCGCTTCGCGCCGCGATCGGCGCCGGCGCGCAGGGTTCTATGTGTGGCCCCAGGAGCGCCAGGCGCTCCTGGGGCAGGTGCTCGCGCTCGCCGCCGCGCCGCCGCGTGCCCGAGCGCCGCGCCACGGTCGTGGCCGTGCACGCGGCGCGCGGCGGCTCCGGCTGCACCTTCGTCGCCACCCATCTGGCGCAGGCACTCGCGAGACGCGGCCCTTCCTGTCTGCTGCTCGAATGCGATCCGACGTTCGCCGATCTCACCCAGGTGCTCGGGTTCGCCGAGCAGGAGGTCCGGACGATGGCGGACCTGATCCCGGTGGGGGACGAGCTCACGGTCGAGCATCTCGATGGGATCAGGGTCCATCACGACGCAGGGTTCGACGTCGTGCTCGGCTGCGAGGCGTCGATGGTGGACGCCGTGGAGGAGGAGATCCTGCGGACCGCCGTCGGGTTGGCCGCCGCGTCGGCCGAGGTCGTCGTCGCGCACCTGCCTCGTCAGCTCTCGGGGTTCACGCGGTGGTGCCTGGAGCAGAGCGACCGCGTCATCGAGGTCGTGTCGCTCGACGTTCTGTCGTTCCGTGCTGCGTCACGCGCGATCGAGATCCTCGCCCCGCTCGGCATCGACGACCGCTTCGGGCTCGTCGTCAACCGCGCCGCTCGGAGCGAGATCACCCCGGCGACGTCCGTCGGGTGTTCGAACGTGAAGCGCTGGTCGTCCTGCCCTTCGATGGCGCGGTCGGTCGCCTCCAGGATCACGGGCGACTCGCGCCTCCCGCGGGCGGATCGGCCGTGCGTTCGATCGGCTCGCGGGGACCGTCCTCGAAGACCCGCCGAGGTCGCCGAGGTCGCCTCATGAGCCGGGACGCGTTGACGGTGGTCCGTCGCGAGCTCCGCGACCAGCTCCGGCAGCGGGTCGACGCGCGCGGGCTCGCCGCCGCGCCGCCGACCGAGCGACGGTTGCGTGTCCGCGAGGAAGCGATGGCCGTGTTGCGCGAACGCGGCGCCATCCTGCCGGCGAGCGATCTCGCGCGGGTGGTGAACCAGGTTTCCGATGACGTCGTCGGGTTCGGACCGATCGAGTTCCTCTTGAAGGATCCGTCGGTGACCGAGGTCATGGTCAACGGGCCGGACGACGTGTTCGTGGAGCGGGAGGGGCGGCTCGAAAGGGTGCCGGACCGGTTATTCGAGGGGAGGAGCCGGTCCTGCACCTGATCGAGCGTATCGTCGGGCCGCTGGGTCTTCGGGTCGACCAAGCGTCACCTTGGGTGGACGCGCGACTTCCGGATGGCTCCAGGGTCCATGCGATCGTTCCGCCTCTCTCGCTCCGCGGTCCCGTCCTGACGATCCGCAGGTTCTCCCAGGTCGCGATCGAAGCGCGGGATCTCCTGAGCGCCTGCAGCATCGGTCCCAGGGCGCTCCGGTTCCTCGCGGCGTGCGTCCGGGGTCGCGCCAACATCGTGATCAGCGGCGGCGCCGGGAGCGGCAAGACCACACTCCTCGGCGTGTTGTCGGGTTTCATCCCCGACGAGGAGCGCTTGATCACGATCGAAGACGCCGCCGAGCTCCGGCTCGCGAAGCCGCACGTCGTCTCGCTTGAGGCCCGTCCGGCGAACGTGGAGGGACGCGGGGAGATCACCGTCCGCCACCTCGTCCGGAACGCGCTTCGCATGCGGCCGGACCGGATCATCGTCGGTGAGGTTCGCGGCGGTGAGGCGCTCGACATGCTCCAAGCGATGAACACGGGACACGAGGGCAGCCTCAGCACAGCGCACGCGAACTCGACCCGCCATCTCCTGTGGCGCCTGGAGACGATGGCGATGATGTCGGACGTCGATCTGCCGGCGGCGCACATCCGCTCGCAGGTTGCGGCGGCGATCGACGTCATCGTCCAGCTCGCTCGTCTCCGCGACGGGCGGCGCGTCATCTGGGAAGTAGCGGTCGTCGAAGGGACGCGCCGGGGTGAGCCGGTGGTGGAGCCCGTCTTCCGGTTCCGTCCTCGCGACGGGGGCGCCGGACGGTTCAGCGCGAGCGGGATGATCCCGGCGCTCCTGGACGTCCTGCGTCAGCGCGGCGAGGACCTGGGGGAGGAGCTGTTCGCCGTCGGAGAGGACGTCGGTTGAGCGCGCTGGCGGTCGCGCTCCTCGGTCTCGCGGCCCTCTGCTCCGATCGGGCCACGCGCTCCGCGGGCCGGCGTCAGATCTTGCGGGATGCCCAGGGCAGGACCGAGCGTCGTGAGCGCCCTCCTCGGGTCCACATCGAGGCGCGAGCGGTCCTCCTGGCCCTCGCGGTCGGGTGCGTCGGACTGATGGTCGCGGGGCCGCTCGGCGGGCTCATCGGATCGGCCGGGGCGCTCGCCGCCCGTCGGATCCGCGGCCGTCGAAGTCGCAAGGGCCTCGCGGATCGCAGGGACGAACAGCTCGCCGATGCGATCGGGTCGCTGACCGCGGCCGTTCGTTCCGGCATGTCCGTGCCGCAGGCGATCGCCTACGCGATGGGCGAAGCCGGATCTCCCGTCCGCGCCGAACTGGGCCGCGTCGTCGCGGACATCGAGGTCGGCGTGCCGCTCGGGGAAGCGATCGACGCATGGGCAGAGCGGAGCATGAGCCGCGACGTGCAGCTCGTGGCGGGCGCCTTGGATCTGCACCGTCGGAGCGGAGGCGATCTCCCCTCGGTCCTGGATCAGGTGGCCGCCACGATCCGAGAGCGGGTTGCCGTCGGCCGGGAGGTGCGCGCGTTGACCGCCCAGGCCCGCCTCTCGGGATGGATCCTCGGCGTCCTGCCGATCGGTTTCTTCGCCTTCCTCTGGTTGACGTCACGACGAGACATCGAGGGCGCGCTCGGCACACCTGCCGGTCTCGCGTCTGTGCTCGTGGGACTCGGGCTGGAGCTCGGAGCGTTCTTCTGGATCCGCTCGTTGCTGGAGGTGACGTGACGTGCGGGTCCTCGCCGGTGTCCTCGCGGCCGCAGCCGTGTTGTCGGCGTTCGGGGCGTTCCGCCCGAGGCACATCGCGATCGCAGCGGAGCCCGCCGACCGGGACCATCGTCGTTCCCGTTCGGGGCGTCGCGCGAGCCGACGACGAGCGCGGCAGGTCGAGGGCGAGGTCCCGCAGCTCCTCGATCTGCTCGCCGCAGGCTCCACAGCCGGGTTGTCGGCGGAGCTTTCGGTGCGGAGGGCGGCCGAAGCGCTGCGTGGCCCGCTCGGTGAAGACCTGCGCGGGGTGGCGCATCTCGCGGATCTCGGCGCCCGCTGGCGAGACGAGCTCGATGCCTACGCCATCGCGACCGGCTCGGTCGACCTCATGCGGACCATGGCGGTCCTGCAGCGGACCGAGGTCTGGGCGCCTCGCTTCGCCGACGCTACTCGCGAACTCGCAGCGACCGTTCGCCAAGCGCGACGGGCGGCCACGTTGGAGCGCGCTCGGACGGCGCCCGTCAAGATGCTGTTCCCACTCGTCTTCCTGATCCTGCCGGCATTCCTCCTCCTCACGGTGGTTCCGGTCTTGCTCACCACCGTCCGGTCCATCCGCTGAGAGGAGGTGAAGCCATGTCGTTCATCCGGCCCCTTTGGATCGCCTTGTGGGTCCGAACGACCGCGTTCCTCCGTCGGGAGGAGGGCAGACGACGGCGGAGTACGCGCTCGTGATCCTTGCCGCCGCCGCCATCGCGGTGGTCCTGATCGCATGGGCGCGCTCGTCGGGCAAGCTCCCCGCGTTCTTCGACCACATCATCGATACGGTCATCGGGAACGCCGATGCCGCGTAGCGAGCGTGGGTCGGTCGGGTCCGCAACGGTCGAGTTCGCGTTGGTCCTGCCGCTCGTGCTCGTCGTCGTGCTCGCCCTCGTCCAGGTCGGGTTGTTGGTCCGCGACCGTCTGCTCGTGGAGGCGGCGGCGCGCTGCCGCGCGCCGCCGCCGTCCAGGACGATCCCGCCGCCATCAGGTCCGCCGCGCTCGCCGCCGCGCCCGGTCTCGACCCGGCTCGAGCATCGGTCGAGACGACGCGGGTCGGCGAGCGCGGCTCTCCGGTCACGGTTCGCTTCCTCTACGCAGAGTCCTTCCGCGTGCCGCTCGTGGGTTGGCTCGTCGGTTCCGGGCGTGACGCTCACGGCCGAGGCCGCCGCTCGTCAGGAGTTCGGGTGAGCGGCCAACGTGGCTCGGTCTCCGTGCTCCTCGCTGCCGGCATCTTGGTCGTCCTCGTGCTCGTTCTGGGTGTCACCGACGTCGGTCGGGTCTTGATCGCGCGGTCGAAGGCTCGGACGGCGGCCGATGCCGCGGCACTCGCCGCGGCCGATGAGCTCGCGCTGCCGACGGGTGCCGACCCCGCCGCGCTCGCGGCCGAGTACGCGACGCGGAACGGCGCCGATCTCACGGCATGCACGTGCACGACAGGAACGTTCGAAGCGGTCGTCATGGTCGAAGTCACGACCGGAGATCTGCTCTTGTTCCCGGGCGTGCGCGTCGTCGTCGCGCGCGCACGAGCCGTGGTCGACCTGCCGAGCGGGTGATCGGCCGCTTCGGAAGGCGCGAACGATCACTCCAGATCGCTTCGTCCGCGGATCCCGGACCAAGGGGGCGAGCGGTAGTCGGGTTCGGAACGCGCGACCAGGAACTCGATCGCCGCCCAGAGCGTCTTCGAACGAGGGTAGAACCACACCGGCACGACGGTCAGGACACCGATGCTCGCCACGAGCAGCGGCGGCGACGGGCACCACGGGCACGGTCAGGGCGATCCCGACCGCCATCACCACGAGCCAGAAGACGATGGCGACCGTGTAGTTGAGGGCCATCGCGCCCAGGAACCCGCCCTCTTCGCGTTCGAACCGGAGATCGCACGCGGGGCACCGCGGCGTGAGCTTGAAGAAGCCGTCGAAGATCTTCCGCTCGCCGCAGCGCGGGCACCGCTTCCGCGCGCCGCGGACCAAGACGCGGAAGGTGCCGACCTCACGCAGTCGCGGCGCGGGGCGTTCCTGATCGTCCGAGCCCGGATCGAGACTGCCGTACGGGTCCACCTGCTCCGCCTCCTGCCGCGGAGGCTACCCCCGATGCCGGCCGCCCTCCGGGCGACCGAGGACCTTCGGCGTATCCACTCGTCGGAACGCGGGTGTACCATCGCCGGACGATGCAGAGGAAGCCGACGGACCCGCAGCGAGCGCCACGTCCCACGTTCGGCCGCTCCAAGCGGTCCCAGCTGAACGTGATCGACTACACGCTCGCCAAGCGCGCGCTCCTGCGCGATGCTCAGGCGGGGCTCCAGTCGGTCAACGAGCTCTGCGATGCCCACCCCGAGCTGATGCGGGCGGCGAAGTACGTGGGCGAACCCACCCGCAGCGACTGTCCCGTCTGCAAGAAGGACAAGCTGGTGCTCCTCGCCTACGTCTACGGCGACCGCTTGAAGCAGGAGAACGGCCGCGTCTGGTCCATCGACACCGGGATGCGGATGGCGGCGGCGGACCCGGGCACCTGCTGCTACGTGGTCGAGGTGTGCCGTTCGTGCCAGTGGAACCACCTGCGCGAGGCCTTCACCGGCCGGCACACCGCTACCGGCTGACCGCCGATCTCCCGAACTCCACGCAACCAGCACACCTGCCTCCACCCGGAAGCGCTTGCGTTGCTAGCATCGTTCGACCGTGGCAACCGGCTCGAGATCCCGCACACGCAGGGACGACTACGTCCCGAGACATGCCCCCGCCAAAGCGACGGAGAAGGCCTCGAAGCAGAGGTCCTTCATCCGGCGACGGTGGTGGCTGCTGCTTCTCCTCTCGCCGCTCGTCGTGATCCTGCTGGGGGTCAGTGCGCTCTACGTCGCGTACGCCCGGATCCAGCTCCCCAACACCGTCCCGCCCATCCGGACCACCTACCTCTACGACCGCAACGGGCATCGAGATCTCGACGCTGCACGGCGCCGTCGACCGAACGCTGATCCACCTCTCGCAGATGTCGCCGAACATCATCCATGCCGTCGTCGCGACCGAGGACCACGACTTCTACAACCACCCGGGGTCGACGTGACGGGGATCCTTCGCGCCGCGTATACGGACCTCGTCAAGCGGGAGCCGGTCCAGGGCGCCTCCACCATCACGGAGCAGTTGGTCAAGAACGTGTACGCGGGCTCCTACGAGGTCGATCCGCGACCGGGCTCCAGCTCCTACGTCCAGCCCACGCGGTCCGTCACCGAGAAGATCCGCGAAGCCCTCCTGGCGGTCAAGCTCGAGAAAGAGCTCGGCAAGGACACGATCCTCGAGAAGTACCTCAACACCGTGTACTTCGGCCACGGTGCCTACGGCATCCAGGCCGCCGCGGAGACGTACTTCGGCAAGCCCGCGAGCAAGCTCACCGTCTTGGAGTCCGCCTCCCTCGCGGGGGTCCTTCATGCACCGGAGCTCTACGACCCCATCGACCGGCCGTACGACAACAAGTTCCGGCGTGACTACTCGCTCCAGCAGATGGCGAAGTACGGCTACCTCGATCCCGTCACCGAGAAGAAGCTGGAGGCGAAGCCGTGCTGCGGGACGGTGAAGACCAACGCCACCGAACGCATCGTGGCGCCCGGCCAATCCGAGTACTTCGTCGACTACACGCGCCGGCTCCTGATCGACCGCTACGGCGAGGCCAAGGTGTTCGGTGGGGTCTCCAGGTCACGACGACGCTCGACCTGGGTCTGCAGCGCGCGGCGGAGGCCGCGATCGCGCAGGAGCTGCCGGACAAGCGCAACGACCCGGCCGCCGCGCTCGTCGCGATCGACCCGGCCAACGGGCGGATCCTCGCCATGGCGGGCGGTCGCAACTGGGCACACAACAAGGTGAACTTCGCGACCATGGTCGGGGGTCGGGACGAGAGGCCGGTTCTGCCTTCAAGGCGTTCACCCTCGCGGCGGCGATGCAGGCCGGGTACAACCTCAACGCGTACTGGAACGGGCCGTCGACCCTCGCCGTTCCGGGGTGCACCGACCCGACGCAGCCCGACGGCCTGTGGCATCCGGTCAACGCGGGCGACGGCGAGGCCGGGACGTTCACGTTGGCCGGGGCGACCGCGCATTCCGTGAACACGATCTTCGCCCAGGTGGTCGCCCAGCTCGGCCCCTCGAACGTCGTCGACATGGCGCACACGCTGGGGATCCGCTCGGACCTTCCACCGGTGTGCTCCATCACGCTCGGATCGGTCGCGGTCAACCCGCTCGAGATGACGAACGCCTACGCGACCCTCGCCGATCACGGTCAGCGGTTCTGGGCGACCCCGCTCCTTCAGGTGAAGAGCGGTGGCGGGAAGATCGATCCCTCGGTGGCGCCGAAGGGGGATCAGGTGATCGACCAGAACGACGCCGACCTCGTCACGTATGCGCTCCAGGGCGTCGTCACGGGGGAACCGGTGTCGACGCCGCGATCCCGCCCTACCCCGTCGCCGGGAAGACGGGGACCGCCAACGAGAACGTGGACGCCTGGTTCTGCGGCTACACGATGCAGATCGTAACGTGCGTGTGGATGGGATGGCCCGCCGGTGAGATCCCGTTGGTGAACGTCGAAGGGGTTTCGTCGGTGTACGGCGGGACGATCCCGGCAGCGATCTGGCACGACTTCATGTCCGTCGCGATGCAGGGCAAGCCCGTGATCCCGTTCACGGTCCCCTCGTTCGCCGGGAAGACGGTCGGACCCAGCCGTACCGTCTACCCGTCCCCCTCGCCGACCGCGAACCCGTGCGCCGCTCCGTCCGGCTCGGCTGGGAGCGGCCAGCCGTGCGGGTCCCCTTCCAGCACGCCGAGCCCGACGCCGACGCCTCGTCCCAGCCGCTCACCGTCGCCGAGCCCCACCGCGTCGCCGAGCACGGAGCCGAGCCCAACGCCGTCGGCGAAGGGAAACGCTTCGCCCCCATAGGATCGTGAGGCGGTGCTCGCCCGGTTCAGGCTTGCGGCATGGCGGTTACGAGCGCGAGGTCGAGCGGGATCGACGCCATCACCGCGGTACCGCGCCCCGGCGTGGAGCGCACGGCGAACGTCCCGCTCGCCAACTCGACGCGCTCGCGCATGGACGCGAGGCCGACGCGACCCCTGCGCAGGTGGTCCCGCACCTCGGTCGTCTCGAATCCCGCGCCGTCGTCTTCGACCTCGATCCGGAGTTGGGATTGATCCGACTCGACGTGGACGATCACGCGCGTGGCCGCGGCGTGCTTGCCGACGTTCGTCAGCGACTCCTGGACGACACGGAACGCCAGCGTCTCCAGGTCGTCCGGGATCGGCCGCGTGATGGAGCCGCTGAATTCCGTCTCGACTCCTTGATCCGTCCCGAAGCGCATCAATGACTCGCGCAGCGCCGGCATCAGTCCTCGCTCCTCGAGCACGGGCGGACGCAGGCCCGCCATCAGCCTTCGGAGCGAATCGGCCTCCTCCGCGAGTTCCTGGCGGATCTTGGTCAGCACGTCCAGCCCACGGTCGATGTCACCGGTCTTGATCATGAGCAATGCCGCTTCCAGCGAGAGCGAGGCGGCGGACACGCCCTGCACCGGTCCGTCATGCAGATCGCGCGCGATCCGGTTCCGTTCCTGCTCGATCGCCGAGTTCGTGCGACGGAAGAGCCTCGTCCGGTCCTCGTCGCGATCCTGGAGGAACTGGAACAGCGAACGGATCGTCTGGTCGGCGACCTTCGCGGCCGTGACGTCGCGCGCAAGCAGCAGTCGACGAGGAGGGTCGGTCGGCACCCTCGAGATCCGCGACTCGATGAAGAGCGGCTGGCCTTCGGGCCGCTGGAGGTTGGCCTGCCCGGTCTCGGGCAGTCGGGCGAAGGATGTGTCGGCGCCTTGGACCGACGCCGCGACCACCGACCATGGCTGCCCCTCGATCGCGGCCCGATCGATCCCGACCATCCGGGCGAACGCCTCGTTGGCCCGGACGATGACGTCGTCTTGATCCAGCTCGACGAAGCCGTCGACGGCGGCGTCGAACACCAGCCGGAGATGTTCCTCGGAGCGTCGGATCGTCTCGTTCGTTTCCCGGACCCGCTCGAGTGCGAGGTCCAGCTTCACGGAGCGCGGTCTCCCGCCGCGTGAGCGCTCTCTTCCACTGGCCTGGTGCGCCTGCGTGCTCGGCGATCTGGTTGGCCACCACGCGAGCGGCGATCCCCCCGCCGAGGAGCAACGATCAGCAGCGTGGACTGGAGCGATCCGATCGCCTTCTGCATCGCCGAGCACGGCGACGCTCGCGAGCGCGCCGCACGCCGTCACGATCGACACGCTGCTCAAGATCGGACGGGCGAGCCGAAGCTTCGTCCTCGGGACGGGAACGCCGTGGGGGACCAGCGTGAGAACGGCCGCCAGCAACAGCGGGCTGAGGATGTAGATGGCGTTCATCCAGGGATCGCCGGACCTGCCGCCGCCGCGTGTCCACACCCATCCGAACAGCACCGTCGCGATCGAATAGCCGGCGAACGCCAGGAACCGCAGGAGGTGCGAGATGGTCGGCACCCACAACGTGAGCGCTGCGAAGCTGGTGAACTCGGTTGCGGCCAGGATCGCGATGACGCCCGCGGTGCCCGACTCGGACGGTCCCGCCCCCGGTGGCCGGATCAACAGGTACAGGATGGAGCCGACGGACGCGGCGATCAGCATCACGTCGATCGCGATCTCGCGCCGGTCGGGTGCGTCGAAATGGACCCGCAGCTCATCCCGCATCGCGATCGTGAGCGGGATCAGCAGCAGCAGCAGGAGCGCGTCAGCCGGTCGGGGATGCTCGGCCGTATCGGAGGCCATCCCGACGGCCAGGTAGGCGAAGGAAACCGCCGCGATCAGGAACATCGCCCACGCGAGACCCGCCGCGCTGGGCCACGCGTCCTCGTCTCGCGAAGCCGTCCGGATGAGGATCCCGGCGACGACCGCGGCGAGCGCCGAGCCCGCCGCCCCGCCATCGCCTGTTGGTGCGTGCCTGACCCGGTCACGAGCGTCGGGGTGACCGCGACGATCGCGACCCCGACGAGGAGGACCGACATGCCGGGCGGGCGCCACTGGGAGGTCGTCGCGTCCATGACCCTTCATGATGGCCGAATGCCATGCCCGGCTCCATCACCCGGCCAGCCGTTCTGAGCTCCGCCGGATGGACTCAGCCTGACCGGCGGGGGCCGCTACTCGATCAGGCGCCGGCGGAGCGCCTCGGCGACCGCCGCGGTGCGGTCGGACGCGCCGAGCTTCTCGAAGATGTGCTCGAGGTGGGTCTTCACGGTGTCGGGGAGATGTAGAGGCGCTCGGCGATGTCCCGGTTCGTGTGGCCGAACGCGAGCAGCTGCAGCACCTCGATCTCGCGCGCGGTCAGGGTCTCCGCCTTGCGATCGCGCTCCTTGGCGGTCGAAAGCTCCTTCGGCGAGGGCGACCACGAGTTGGGGGTCGATGACCATGTTCCCGCCGGCCACGAGCCGCACCGTTTGGATCAGGTGCTCGGCATCGCGGGCCTTCAAGACGTAGCCGCGCGCGCCGCTCCGCACGGCCTCAACGACGAACTGCCGGTCGTCGTACGCGGTGAGCATGATGACGCCGACCTTGGGGTGTTGATCGCGGATCACGCGCGCGGCTTCCAGACCGTCCATCTCGGGCATCCGGATGTCGATCAGCGCGATATCCGGGTTCTCGTTCCCGATGAGCTCCAAGAGCTCCTTGCCGTTCGATGCCTCGCCCACGACCTCGATCCCGTCGGCCATGTCCAGGTAGCGCCGAAGTCCCTGGCGTACGAGCGAGTGGTCGTCCGCGATCGCGACCCTGATCGTCACTGGCTCCTCCATCGGCCGTAGAAGGCCCGAGTGGAGCGCGCCCCCCGGGTCGCGGCAATCCTAAACGGTTTCAGGGGAAGACGAGCAGTCCACGACCAGAAGACGGGCTGCCAGTTGATGAACAGGTAGGCGAGCAGCGAGAAGCCGGCCGCGAGGGCGACCAGGAAGGCCGTCTCGGGGGACGCCGAGCGCCCGCGGCGATGGCGAACCCCCACCACGCAGGGAAGACGACCGCCATGAACCTCGGCATCGAGGTCAGCGGTCGCTGCTCGTACGTGAAGGTCAGCGGGATCAGCACGCTCATCCCCGCGTACACCGTGTAGGTGAGCGGAACGCGGAAGGCGGCGACCAGGATGCCGGCGATGGCGATCCCGACGACGATCACGTCGATCAGCCACCACGTCTGGTACAGCCAGCTGAGCTTGACCGCGCGCCACAGGGCGGTGAGCGGGAACGTGGCCTCCCGCTGCCAGTTGCGTTGCGCGTCGAGCGGCGCCCAGAAGTCTCCCGAACCTGACCTGCCGACTAGGCCAGATACGCGAGGGGTCCGCAGCGCCGACCCTGAGCGCGGCGCCCAACCGTGGAGCAACAGACGTCCGTTCCGCCACTGGACGAGCGCCTCGACCGCGAGCGCGACGATGCAGCAGCGCACCGATGCTGCGTGGTCGCCGCCGCACCGGCCCCGCGCGACCATCGCCCAGATCCATCGGTTGCGACGAGCGAACCAGAAGGCGGCGATCGATAACAGCGAGGAAGAGCGTGTTCCGTGTACGGGGCCAGCAGGAAGAACGCCGTCGGGAAGAACGCGCCGAACAGCACGGCTCCGCCGGGCGGCAGCCGCCCCGAGCTCCAACCTCGTGAGCGCATGGAGCATGATCAGCGCCCCGAGGAACGCCGCGTTGGACACGATCAGTGCCGCGCCGAGCGGTCCGATGCCGGGGAGCGAGGCGACGAGCCGAACGGCCAGTGGGTACAGGGGGAAGAAGGCTGCGCTTCCGTCACCGCGGGCGTATCCACTGGTCGCGAGCCGCAGGAACCACGCCGCGCGTCCTGGCGCTGGGGTGGCCGTGAACAGCATGTGCCACCCGGGAGCAGGTTCGGGATCGGGAAGCCGGCGTCGGTGGGTGGCTGATCCTGCGGCAGGACGAGAGCCCCGCCGCCCACCACCGAGATCGCGAACAACAGCAGCCGCGCCCCGAGGAATGCCCAGAGCGACTCGCGCAGTCCATCCTGGATCCGAGGAACGGACTCCGTCGAGGACGCGATCACGCGGGACCCGCCTCGGGGCGCGGAGTGGCCTCCATCCCCGAGCCCCGAGCACCAGCGTGGGGGCGTCCCTGCGCACCCAGATCACCAGGCAGCAGACGAGATGGCTGCGCGCGGGCCAGCACCGCGAACTCGAACCATCGTTCCTCGGCGCTCAGCGCGCCGCCCGCGACGTAGATCGGAAGAAGTATCGGAACCGGGTCACGAACACCGCCACGTCGGCGGCCTCGAACGCCGCGAACCACCGACCAGCGGGGAAACGACGAGCGCGAACCAGGGAGCAGCCAGAGGCCGTACTGCGGCGAGTACAACCTTTGTTGAAGAGCAGGAAGCAGGCGAGCAGCGGGAACCCGAGGGTCCACCGCGGGAAGTCCGGGTCGCGCCGGTACTTGAGGAGGAAGAGCAGCCCGAACGCCGCGATGAACAGGATCAGCGACCACGCGTTGACTCGTCCCGGTCGAGATGCAGGCGGCGTCCCAGTGCCTGCACGCGATGTACCAGAGGCGTAGTCGAAATCCGCCACGCGACCGGAGCTGAACCGGAAGAACTCGAACCAAGCGCCCGGCGCAGCGATCGCGAAGGGAGGTTCACGGCGATCCAGGTGCCGGAGCGTCCACCACAGCACCTGGACGGAGCTGATCCGGTTCGCGGTCCTGGATCCCCTGGAGGAACAGCGGGACCACGAGCAAGACCGGATAGAACTTCGCCGCTGCGCGCCGAGCCCCAGGAGGACACCCGTCCATCCGTCTCGACGGCGATGCGAACGCCACGAGCGCCAGCGGTCGCGAACGCGACCGCCACGAGGTCCCAGGTTGATCGTGCCGTAGATCAGTAGGGTCGGGGCCAGCGCGAACCAGAGTGCGCGCCGGCCGGCGAGGAGCCGGATGCCAACCGCGGTGGCCGCAGCGAAGACGTGCGAGGGAGGACGGCGTTCGTGTAGTAGAAGGCCGCGGTCGTATCTCCGGAGACCCACGCCGTGGCTCGCATCACGTACATCGTGAGTAACCGGGTACTCGTCGCAGTTGTTCGGGCGACGGTGCGCATCGGTCCAGGAACGGCAGCCGTCCGCCCGCGAGCTGCCTTCGGGTCCCCAGGAGGGGCACGATGTCGGAGTAGCACATGCCGCTGTACTGCCGCCCGTCGTAGTTCCCCGTGGCGCACCGGTACTTGAGGGCCGTGCCGACCGCCATGTGTCCCGGCGACGGCCACATACGAGAACCATCGAGAGGTTTGAGCGGCGCGAACCGCGTAGCTTCACGCGGCGCATCGTAGCCCCGAGACCGGAGCCGGTGGCGATGCGAGCGGCCAGTGTGAAGGTTCGAGTGCGCACCGTAGAGTGAACGGTCGTGGAGGTACCGGGGTCGAGCAGCTGGCCGCCGCCTGCGAGGTCTCGGTGGATACGGTTCGGGCTACTACCAATCGCGGAACCTCCTGCCACAGCCCGAACGTGAGGGACGCGCGTCGCCCGGTACGACGAGATCCATGCCGAGCGGATCCGTCTGAATCCGCGCATCTCCAGCGGAAGGGTCTGACGCTCGAGGCGATCGGGCGGGTCCGTCCGAGGGGAGCTCGCGTGACGCGGACGCTCGACTCTTTGCGGCCGCCGTCGCCGAAGCTCGGGCGAGGTCGGCGAGGACCAGCGATCGCTGGACCTCGAGGACTTCGCGGCGACGAGTGGCGTCCCGGCATCAGCTGATCCAGGCGGTGGAGCGCGGCGGATCCGGATCGGTCGGCCATGGTCGATGGGCAGATGCGGTACACGCCGACGGACACCGAGCTTCCGTCCGGATCGGCGCTCCGTCTCCTCGAGTTCGGGCTGCCGCTCGGCGACCTCCTCGGGCTGCGCGGCGATGCCGACGGCGCGCTCCGCGGACTCGCGGAGCGCGCCGTCGACCTGTTCGACCAGCACGTGCGAAGGCCGATCCAGGACACCCGGGCGACGACCCGTCGCCGCGGCGCAGATGGTCGAGGCGTTCCGTGAGCTGCTCCCCGCCGTGACGGCGCTCGTGTCCAACCATTTCCGCTGTGTCGTCCTGAGGCCGCGGAAGCGCGATCGAGACGTGAGCACGCCGCTGCTGCCAGGGCGAGTGACAAGGCGCGGGCCGTGCGCGGGCTCTTCGACACGATCGCTCCTCGCTACGACGCGTCGTGAATCGCCTGATGACCTTCGGCATGGACATCGGGGTGGCGGCGGAGACCGTCCGCGAGCTCCATCTCCCGGAGCGGCTCCCTGTTCCTCGACCCGGCCTGCGGGACCGGTGACCTCTCCCGCGAGCTCGAGCGGGCGGGCTATCGCGCCGTCGGGCTCGACTCTCGCGTTCGGGATGCTCCAGCAGGCGAAGACCGACGCGCCGCCTGGTCCAGGCAGACGCGCTCCGTCTCCCGTTCCGCGACGCGAGCGCCGACGGGGTCACGTGCGGGTTCGCGCTCCGGCAACGTGGTCTCGCTCCCGCAGCTGTTCGCTGAGCCTCGCTCGGGTCGTGCGACCGGGGCTCCGTCGCCCTCCTCGACGCGAGCCGCCCGGACAATCGCGTGCTTCGCGCCGGCCACGCGCTGCACTTCGAGAAGGTCGTGTCATCGATCGGCGGCGCGCTTCTCCGATCGCGCCGCGTACGGCTACCTCCCACGGTCGATGGCGTACCTCCTCCACCGCCGAGATGGTGGGCATGCTGCGCGCCGTCGGGTTCCCTCGATCCGCCGGCTCCAGCCTCCGGCGGGTCACGCAGCTGTTCGTCGGGACGCGTGCGTGAGTCCTCGGCGGGCGCGTCGCAGGATGGCGTGTCGCATCGAGAAGCTCGGCGATGCGTCTCGACCTGCCGGGCGGCGCATACCGATGGCGGCTTCCTCTTCGAACGGGCACGGGTGGGGGTTGCGGGCGTCCGGACCGATCGTCGCGGACGCGGATCTCCGACGCGGCGCGGATGCTCTCCGACGTCGATTCGGCGCGATCGGGGCGGTGGCGGTGACCGTCGCCGTCGGGACGATCCCGTTCCTCGATGCCGGCGGGACCACGTCCACGTTGTCGGTCGTGTCTGACGGTCCGTCGCACCGCGCCGGGAGAGACGGTCCGGATCGACGCGGGTGACGCCGTCGTTGCGCGTCCCGAACCCCCTTCGACCGCGTGGCGGGCTCGGCCCCCGCGCGACCCCTTCGGGGGTCGGCAGCTCCACGCGATCCTCCGTGGACGGGTACGCGGCCGCCGTCGCGGAGGTCGTTCGTCGTCTGGACGACGGCCTGCGCAAGGTGGTGCTTGCGCTCGGATGATCGAGGTCGACGCGCGGGCGCGAGCTCGACGCCCGCGGCTCGCACACCGGCTCTGAGCCGTCAACCCGGACGCCTTCACGTTCGCCGCGCCGACGAAGGACGGCATCCTCGTCGGGGCTTCTCCCGAGCTGTTGGTGTCCCGCTTCGGCCGCGAGGTGCGATCGAACCCGCCTGCGGGTCGGCGGCCTCGCCCCGGCGACCCCGAGGAGGATCGCGCGAACGCGGATCGAGCTGCTGGCTTCGGCGAAGGATCCGCGAGGAACACGCGATCGTCGTGGAGGCGATCGCCCGCGTGCTCCGTCCCTTCTGCCGCGAGCTGACGTGGGACCCCGCGCCGACGCTCCTGGAGACGCCCAACGTGTGGCACCTCTCGACGAGGTTCCGAGGCCTCCTCCGGCGAGCCTCGCCGGGCGTCGTCGAGCTGGTCCAGGCGCTCCATCCGACGCCGGCCGGCCGCTGCCGGTGAACCCCGCGACGCGGCGCTGGGGCTGATCGGCGAGCTCGAGCCGTTCGATCGAGGATCGTATGCCGGACCGGTCGGGTGGGTGGACGCGAGCGGGGATGTGGAGTGGGCGATCGCGCTGCGGTGCGCGCGAGCTCCGTGGTGACCACGCGACGCTGTACGCGGGCGCCGGGATCGTCGCCGGCAGCCGGCCGGACGCCGAGGTCGACGAGACCGAGCGCAAAGTTCTGCGCGCGTTCCTCGACGCGTCTGGTGGGGCCGATCCAACTTCGAAGACGTTCCAGCGGTTTGACCTGGCTTGAGACCGGGGCTTAGCGATCGCCTCATCGTTAGAAAGTTTCCTATCGTTCACACTCCCCGGCCGAGTGTTCGGCTGCTGAACGGAAGGAGTCCCTATGGCGATCCGGAACGACCGTCCGGTGTCCGATCGGTCGTCGTCCTCGCGTTCGGTGGCGCTGCTGGCCGGAGCGACGTTCGCTGACGGTCCCAGCGGATCGCGGTGAGCGTGACCGCGTACGTCAGCGGGTCAACCATGGTCGGAGTACCCGGCAACGTCGGCGAAGCGCGCGTCCTCGGCGGCGAGCGACGTCGAGGCCGGCGCGACCTTCAGCCTCAGAGCCGGCGGTTCGGCCGCGCTCTCGGGGAGCGTCGGTGCCGACCTGGGAGCGTGGAGCGCCGCCTATCCACACGTCTACGCGCTGGATTCTCACGTCGTTCTCGACCGCCGGGACTCATTCGATCGATGTGGCCGGCCCCATCCCCGCCAGCGTCGCCGTCGTTCAGGATCGGCACCGGCTCCGCGCCGTACTCGCAGGCGCTCACGAACGCCCGCTCGTTCTTCGGCAACGAACGCGACGGCGCCCTCGTACATCCCGTCCGCGCTTGCGACGGCGCCGGCGCATCCTCAACGACCAGAACGCGATGACGTACCTGACCCCGCACGCGAACCAGACCGGACACTTCACAGGCGATCTCACACCGCTCGGGGTCCGGATCGATGCCTCCGGTGGTTGGTGGGACGCCGGCGACTATCTGAAGTTCGTGCAGACCTCGAGCTACACCGAGGATCTGCTCCTCGCCGGGGTTCGTGACATGCCCGGGCAGATGGGCGCTGGCTCACGACCTCGAACTCCACGGCTGAGGCGAAGTTCGGCATCCGAGTGGCTCCTCAAGATGTGGACGACCAGACCGGAACGCTCTATTACCAGGTGGGGATCGGGACCGGGAACGCGAAGACGCGCGGTGACCACGACATCTGGCGACTGCCGCAAGCCGACGATACCCTACGGGGGTACCGACCCCTCTACCGGTACATCCGGAACCGGCCCGTCTTCCGCGCCGGCCCTCCTGGATCGCTCGTGAGCCCCAACCTCGCGGTGATGCGACGCGGCCGGCGTTCGCGATGTGCTTCTGGCTGTTCAAGACGAGCGAGCCGACGCTCCGCGGCGCAGTGCTTGCGCGCCGCCGAGCACATCTTCGATCCTGGCGAACACGGCCCCGACGAAGCTGCTGACGGTGATCCCGTACAGCTTCTACCCCGAGACCGAATGGCGGGACGACCTCGAGCTGGGCGCGACCGAGCTCTACTTCGCACTCGCATCCGGTGGTCTCCCGAGCGGTCTTGCCCGGACGGATCCGGCGTACTACCTCGGCAAAGCCGCTCACTGGGCGAACGCCTACATGACGGGACCGAACGACGCCGGCGACACCTTGAACCTCTACGACGTCTCAGGGCTCGCGCACTACGAGCTCTTATCGGGCGCTCGCGCAAGCCGGGCAGCCTGCCGGGTCTCGAGACGACCCCAGCGCGTTGCTGGGCGACCTCAAGAAGGAGCTGGACGGAGCGGTCGCGCAGGCGGGGACCGATCCGTTCGGGTCCGGCTTCCCTGGGACACCTGGGACACGACCTCGCACGGCGCAGGCCTCTCGGTCATGGCGGCCGAGTACGACACGTTGGTCGGCGCGGGCACGTATGCGAACGAGGAGATGAACTGGCTCTCGAACATCCTGGGCGCGAACGGTTGGGGCTCGTCGTTCATCGTCGGGGACGGCTCGACGTTCCCGCACTGCATGCAGCACCAGGTGACCAACATCGTCGGCTGCGTTCGATGGTTCCCCGCCGATCCTCGCGGGGGCCGCCGTGGAGGGGCTGAACGGGACGATCTACAGCGGATCGCTGACGGGTATGCGTCCGTGTCCCACCTGACGGCGCGGATACGTTCGCACCGTTCAACGGGAAGACGGCACGGTACCGCGACAACGTCGAGTCCTTCTCGACGGTCGAGCCTCGCGATCGACCTGACGGCCTCGTCACCGCTCGCCTTCGCATGGCAGATTCACGGAACCCCGCCACCGGGAGTCAGGCGGGGGCGGTCCCGTCACCGTCGTCACGATCCAGTTCGACGACGGCAACGCGGACCAGCTGAACGCGCTCGGCTCTTGAGCGCGCGCAACATGGCGGCGACCTTCTACATCAACAGCGGTTTCATCGGGGACGCTACACACCTCTCGACGACCGATCTCCACACGCTGTTCAACGCGGGAACGGATCGGCGGTCACACGATCGATCACGCGAACATCAAGAAGCTGAAGACGGCGGCCGCGCGGCAAGAGGTGCGTGGGACCGGGTCACGCTGATGGATGCCAGCCTTGGGGTTCGGGTTCCCGGTCACGTCGTTCGCGTACCCGTTCGGCTCATACGACGCTGGCTCCGAGCAGGTCGTGCGATGATTGCGGCTACAACAGCGGTCGCGGCGTGTCCGGCGTCGACGACACGAAGACCTTCGCCGAGACGATCCCACCGCTCGATCCGTACGGCCTCCGGATGACGCCCAGCATCAGCAGGGGACGACCGTGGCCACGGTCGAGGGCTACGTGACCGCAGCCGAGACGCACGGAGGCGGGTGGGTCCAGCTGCTCGATCCACCACCTCTGCAACCAGTGCGACCCCTACTCGATGACGGTTCCGACTTCACGTCGTTCGTGAACTGGCTCCAAGGAGAGGTCGCGAGCGGCCGGGTCATCAGGATGACGACCGATCAGGTGATCGGTGGGACGGTGCAGCCGCCGGTTGCTCCTTGAACTTCCGGGTTCGTGGCTCGCTCTGGCGATCCCGCGAGGCAGGTCAGCCTGGGATCACTTGAGGTGCGCCTGGCACCACGCGTACAGCGCGTCATAGACGAACGTGCCTTTGTCGAGCAGGCGCAGATCATCCGGCTCCGCGAGCGACCCCGCCGGCGCCGATCGCCTCGAGCCCGGCGCCGAGCGGGTCGGAGTCGCGGTCCTCCGCGACGTCCGCCGCGTGCACGATCCGTGCGAGGCGAACGAGCGCCGGATCGGCCCCAGCGCGAAGTCCTCGATCAGCACCTCGAAGCTGCACTTCCCGTCACGATGCGTGAACTCGGCGCCGGGCGCGTCGAACGATCGCGCCCGTCGCGGCTCGCGACGTCGAGAACATCTTCGGCTGGAACGTAGAGGATCTCGGCGTCCGGGTCGATGAAGCGGCGGATCAGCCAGGGGCACGCGATGCGGTCGGTCTTCGGTCGCGCGCGTGACCCATCGCATGCATCACACGCCAGCGCTCTGCCAGTGTCACGCGACCGCCGCGCGGACCCCGCGTGGCGGTCGCGCCCCGCTCGGGGTCGATCATGACTTCGACGACGCGGATCCCGCGAGCGCGCGCGGCCCGCTGGACGGCCGGCAGGAGATCCTCGCTCCGCAGGACGCGCTCGTGACCGACGCCCGCCGCGGCGCTCACCGCACCAAGGTCGACACGGTGCGGCGTCACGAAGAGCTCGCGGAGCTCGGGGAGCTCACGCTGCGGCAGCAACGAGAAGAGCTCGCCCTCCGTTCGTGAGCACCACGACGACCAGATCGATCTCGGCACGGCCCGACCACAGCAGTGCGCCGGCGTCATGCAGGAACGTCAGGTCGCCCATCAGCGCGTAGGTCGGGCCGGTCTCCGCGACCGCCACCCCGAGCGCGGTCGAGACGAACCCGTCGATCCCACTCGCCTCCGCGGTTGCCGACGACGCGGAGTAGATCAGGTGCGGTCCACACGGCGCGGGAGCCGTCGCGGCGCCATGAACGCGTCCAGGTCGCGGACGGGGCTCGATGATCCGATGCACAGGACGGCGCCGTGGGGAGGAACGCCGCGAGGTCGCGCGCGACGCGACCCTCGAACGGTTCGATCCATGGGTCGAGCACGCGATCGACCGAGGCGCGCGAGCGAGATCCGCCTGCCGCCATGCCTCGAGCCACCCATCGGGCACGGTCGGTCGGTCCTGGCGGCGTGTCCCAGGCGACCGACGCGAACAGCTCCGGGTCGACGAGGATCCGCCGCTCGGCCTTTCGCTCCGGGTCGGGGTCTAGATGTTCTCGGTCCAACACGACGAGCGATGACCCTGGCGACGAAGGTTTGGGTCGTGCGCGTCGTCGGAGCCGCGCCCACCTGCAACACGACGTCGGGGCGGTGGCGCTCCAGCCATCCTGGGTCTCCGATCAGCAGCTGCCCGGCAGCGAGCGCCCGGCCGGCTCCGCCGGCGTCGAGACGCAACCCGCTGAGCGGTTCGGCGAGCACCGGCCACCCGAGCAGCGTGCCGAGGCTGAGCAGCGACAGGGTCCGCGGGGAGGAAGCGGCCCCAGCGTCATCACGCCTCGACGGCCGGCGTAGGTCTCCAGGAAGCCCTCGAGCGACTGCGCGCCGCGTCCTCTTCGATACCGCGGTCCTCCGGTTCCGTCCCGTCCGCAGGGAGCGGCGGGGTCGCGACCGGAACGCCCTCCGGGACGAGCGGTTCGTCGAACGGGCAGTTCACCTGGACGGGCCCCGTGCGTGCCGACCGCGGCCGCGACCGCTCGGATCCCGGTGTCGTGCCACGCGCCACACATCGGCGGCGTTCGCCGGCACAGGGAGGCTCGAGGTAGGCGCGCGCGTGTCGCCCGTAGAGGTCGGTCTGGTCGATCGTCTGGTTGGCGCCGGTCCCGCGGAGGCGCGGCGGACGGTCGGCGGTGAGTACGACGATCGACGTCCGCGACTGGGACGCCTCGACGACGGCCGGGAGGTACTCGGCGGCGGCCGTGCCGCTCGTGCACGCAAGCGCGGCCGGGGCGCCGGTCGCCTTCGCGATGCCCAGCGCGAAGAACGCCGCCGAGCGCCTCGTCCAGGTGCATATGGGTCCGGATCCGATCCTGCGCGGTCGAGCGCGAGCGCGAGCGGTGTCGACCGCGATCCGGGTGAGAGGCACGCGTGGCGGACGCCGCGACTGCGAGCGCGTCGACGAGCGCGGCCGCGCACGCGAGCGAGACGTCGGCCGAGGCCCATACCTAGACCGTGTGCGAGAGCACGAGGCCGAGCGACAGAAGCAGGCCGGTTGCAGCGTGGAGCTTGGCCGTCCCGACGAGTACCGGGATCGGGTCGCGGCCGCTCGCGATCCGAGCCGCTTCGAGCGGCTGGATCGCGAGCGGCCACGCCGCGAGCCCAACCAGCCCCCACTGCGTCAGGCCGACCGAGTCGTTCAACAGGTGCGCGCAGGACGCCCGCCACGATCGTTCCGAAGGCGCCGACCACCATCGTTCCGTAGAGGGCGCGTGCGTGTGGCTCGCCGAGGCGCACGGCGAGCGTTCGCTTGCCCGCGGCCTCATCCGTGGCGATGTCGCGGATGTTGTTCGCGCTCGAGAGATCGCGACCGCGAGCAGCCCCATGACGGCCCCGCACCACCACGACGGCCGCCGTCACCGTCTCGACCATCACGAACGTGGTCCCGCACGTCGCCACGAGCCCGAAGAACACGAACACCACGACCTCGCCGAGCCCGAGTCCGGCGTACGGTCGCGGGCCGCCGCTGTAGAGCAACGCCGCGATGCATCCCGAGACCCCGACCACGAGCACCAGCACGGGCTGCGTCGCGATCGCGAGCGCCAGCCCGGCGAACCCGGCGACGGCGATCGACAGCAGGGCCGGCGCCGAGCACCGCGCGCGGGCGTCGCCGCTCCGCTCTGCGTGATCCGGGCGGTCCGACCCGTTCGTGCGTGTCGACCCCGCGGACGCCGTCGAAGTAGTCGTTCGCGAGGTTCACGCCGATCTGCAGGCCCGCGGCGACGAGCCCGGCCGCGGCTAAGCGCCACCAGATCACTCTCACCGGCGGCAGCGGTGCCAACGATCACGGGCACGAGTCCGGCGCCGAGCGTGCGGGGCCGGCCCCGAGCCACCACACCGCCATCCGGCCGCCGAGCTCACGGTCGTTTCGGGAACCTCGAGAAGTCCGGGTCGCGCTTCTGGGTGAAGGCGTCCCGACCCTCCTGCGCCTCGCGCGCGTCATGTAGTAGAGGAGCGTGGCATCACCGGCGAGCTGCTGCACGCCCGCGAGGTCCGTCGACGCCGGCGTTGTAGCCGGACTTCAGCAGCCGGAGCGCGAGCGGAGACTTCTCGAGGAGCTCGTCGGCCCACGGTAACGGTCGTCTCCTCCAGCGCAGTCCAGCGGGACGACGGCGTTCACCAGTCCCCACGACAACGCGGTCTCGGCGTCGTACTGTCGGCACAGGAACCAGACCTCCTTCGCTCGCTTCTCGCCGATCTGCCGAGCCAACAGCCCGATCCCGTAGCCGCCGTCGAACGATCCGACCCGTGGTCCCGTCTGCCCGAACCGAGCGTTGTCGCGCGGCGATCGTGAGGTCGCAGCACAGATGCAGCACGTGCCCGCCGCCGATCGCGTACCCGGCGACCATGGCGATCACCGGCTTGGGAGACGCCGGATCTGGATCTGGAGGTCGAGGACGTTGAGCCGACCGATGCCCTGCTCGTCCACGTAGCCGTCGTCGCCGCGGATCTTCTGGTCGCCGCCGCTGCTGAACGCCTCCGTGCCCGCGCCCGGTGAGGATGACGACGCCGATCTCAGGATCGTCCCGCGGCCAGCTCGAAGGCCGTGATCAGCTCGCGCGTCGTGAGCGGGCGGAACGCGTTGCGGACCTCTGGCCGGTCGATCGTGATCTTCGCCATCCCGTCCGACGTTTCGTAGCGGATGTCCGTCCAGCCACCGCGCGACTGCCACTCGACCATGTGACCACCAACTCCTAGAGCGCGTACTCGAACGGTTTAGGCTACCCGACGTGACCGTGACGGCGCATCGCCGGGCGAGCGCCGGCGAGCTGATCGCGTACGCGTTGCCTCCCGGCGAGGTCTGGCTCGAGATCCTCGCCGCGCACGCTTCCTCGGGCGCGTCGTTCTTCCCGATCGACGTTCGGCTATCGGACCGGGAGCAGCGCGCATCGGTCGAACGGGCGCGTCCGCGGCTGCTGGTGACGCCCGACGACGAGGTGCTCTTCGCCGACCCGGCGCCGGTCGATCCCGATCGCGCTTGGGCCGTCGTCGCGACGAGCGGCGCGTCGGGGAAGCCGAAGCTCGCGGAACTTCCCGCGGACGGCTCTCGGCGCGGCCGTGGCGGGATCGCTGACGGCCCTCGATGCGTCGGCGTTCGACCCCTGGGTGCGTGCCTGTCTCCCGGCGCACGTCGGCGGGCTGCTGGTCCTGCTCCGTGGAGCGCTGGCAGGTGCTCCCGTCGACGTGCTCGACGGCTCCGAACCCGCCCGGTTGTTGCCGGAGGCACCGGACGGCGCGCACGTTGCCCTGGTGCCGACGATGCTCCGCCGCTTGGTCGGGACCGCGCATGACCTCCTCGCGTCTCGGCGTGCTGCTCGTCGGCGGCTCGGCGCTGGACCCAGCGCTCCGCGACGCCGCCGCACGACTCGGCGGCCGGGTCGTGACGACCTACGGCCTGCACGGAGTCGTGCGGCGGCGTCGCCTACGACGGCATCCCGTTCGAGGGGACCGACGTGCGGATCGTCGCCGACAGGTCAGATCGAGCTCACCGGTACGACCGTCATGGAGGGCTACCGGGCCGATCCGGCGGCGACGGCCGCAGGCGTTCACGGTGGACGGCTGGCTGCGGACGGGCGATCGCGGGGGCTCGATGCCGAGGGCCGGCTCGTCGTACACGGGCGGTCCGACGACGCGATCCGCTCCGGGCGGGGAGACCGTGTGGCCCGACGAGGTGGAGGCAGCGCTGCGGTCCCATCCGGGCGTCGCCGACGTCGCGGTGACCGGGGCGCCGGATCTCGAATGGGGTCAGCGCGGTCGTCGCCTGGGTCGTCCCCGCGGATCGCGCGCCTCCGACCCTCGAGGAGCTTCGGGAGCACTGCCGCGAGCGCCTCGCTCGTTTCAAGGCTCCCCGCGAGCTCCACGTCGTGGATGCCCTGCCCCGCACGATCCGGGAAGCTTCGGCGAGCCGCCGTCCCTCGGCGAGCAGCTCGACCCAGGGCCATGAAGAAGGCCCGAGCGAGGGAGGGTTCGCTCGGGCCTTCAGTCTCCCGGGGGCCACCGAGGGGTGGTGGGCCCCAGGAAGGTTCCATGGCGTCGCACCCCGAAACTTCGACATCCAGGTGTCGTTCTTCGATACCCGAACTCGGGTAATCGCGTCGTGGGCGACGCGGTGCCGCCGAGGCTCAGGCCGACCTGGATCGCGCCGTGCTTGACGGCGAACGCGACGGCCTCGAGCTTCGAGTGGACCCGGAGCTTGCCCAGGATGTTCCGCACGTGGGTCTGGACCGGTCTGCGGGCTGATGTACAGCTCGCGAGCGATGTCGTCGTTGCGCTTGCCCTGCGCCAAGCAGCCCGAGGATCTCGCGCTCGCGCTCGGTGAGGTCGCCGAGCAGCGCCATCGCGTCGCGCTGCTTCTCTCGCGCTCGACGGGCGACCTGGGCGAGCAGCCGCGTCAGGGTCGCCGGGTCGATCAGGCACCTCGCCGTCGGCAGCCGGCTCTCGCGGCGGCGAGGATCTCGACGGCGGCCTCGTCCTTCGACAGGAACCCCGACGCGCCGGCCTCGACCGCCTCGACCAGCAGGCGCTCATCGTCGTGCGCCGTCATGATCACGACGTTCGTCGACGGCGACGCCTTCCTTGATCGGCGGCGTCGCCTCGATCCGCTCATGCCGCTCGCCTTTGAACACGATGTCCATCAGCACCACGTTCGGGGAGGTGCTCCTCGGCGAGCGCTGATCGCCTCCTCCGGGGTGTGGACGGGCGGCGCGATGAGCAGGAGCTCCTCGTCGAGGCCGACGACGGTCGCCAGAGCATCGGTCAGCAGCTTGTGGTCGTCGCAGATCAACAGGGAGGACGATGCGGTTCAGTCACGTCTCACCTTGGCCTCCGGGGCAGCCGGATGCGCAGGATGGTACCCCCTTGTTGGGCAACCTCGAGCGTCGCTTCGCCCCCATGCGCGCGGACGATGCCCCGGCAGATGAACAAGCCTGATCCGCTCCCGGGACGTCCTCGGTACCCGGGGGACGCCATCGCGTGAACCGCTCGAACACCTGATCTCGCCGTTCGGCGGGAACGCCCGGCCGGCATCGACGATCTCGATCTGCGCGGGTCCTCCATCCCGTGCCCATGACGGGAGATCCGGATCGCGGAACCCTCCGGCGAGAACCTCGCCGCGTTATCGATCCCCGCGGGACCGCCTCGGCGAGCCACCGGATGTCGACGTCCGCCTCGACCCGCTGAGGGTCATCGACCGTCACGGGGTGCCCGCGCGTCTCCGCGTCCGTGAGGGCCAGCTGCACGACGCCGCCGCCAGCTCGTTCCCCGCCGGTGCAGATCGAGGCTGCGGGCATCGACCTTCAGCGACACCGACATCTGGATGACCACGCCGAGGATGTTCCGCCTCCTGGTCGATCGTAGCCCCACGAACTCCTGGCGCTGGGCGTCGGACAGCCGGTCGTAGTTCGCGATCGTCGACGCCGCGATGCTCTTCACCGAGGAAACCGGGCCCCGGAGGTCGCTGGGCGATCACGCTCGCGATCCCGGCCCTGCCTCCCAACACCTTCGGCTCGGGTCGGATGCTCGTCGCATCCGCGACGTCTCGGTCCGTTGCGCGGACAGGAGGGCCCCGAACGCGATCGCGGGCATGACCAGCTGGAGGATGTCGGCCCACTGGACGTAGGCGAGTCCCCTCGGTCGGCCAACGGATGGCGCTCAGGGGGAGGGCGGCGGCGGCGGCGATCGCCACGCCGATCCACGGATGGGGCGGGTCACGACGACGGAACAGCTCTCGCCATGCGCGGCAACCAGAAGCACGACGGCGGCAGCGATGCCGAGGATCCAGCCGAGCGTCCCGGGCTCGGCCTTTGCCCCGAAACTGGAGGACGGCCGAAGGACCCGGCACGCGCCGGTAGGAGACGGCGAGGTAGCGGTCGACGAGGAGCACGATCCCGCCGACGACGAGCGCCGCGCAGCCACCCCCTGATCGGTCGATGGCCAGCGTCGATCCCACCAGGGCACGCCAAGCGGATGAAACAGATCCCCGCGGTGAGCCAGCCGAACTGGAACGCGTAGACGGGCGCCAGGCCCGAGAACGACCGAAACGGCTCGTACTGGACCGTGGTCGTCCCGATCGTGAGGGCATAGGCGACATCTTGGCCGTAGTGGATCGGCCACCAGACGCCGAACGCGAGCGACTGCGCAGCGATCATCGGCGAACCTGATCGTCAGGAACACTGCGTGGGGGTCCCGGGCGGTGCGATAGCGCGCCTCCGGCGAGCGCCGCCACGGCCAGCGCCAACGAAGCCGCGGCCGCCGACACAGCAACTTGGACGCGCGGACTGAACCACGCTTCGGGGAGCAAGAGGATGAGGCCCGCGACGAAGACGACCGCCGCTGCGATGCGGACCCGTTGGTTCACGCGGCGAGTGTATGGCGGCCCGCGGCGGCGCTCGGACCAGGAGTAGGTGTGCTCGCTCGTCCGGGAACGCGCCCGTCTCGACATCGACGACGAACCCTTCGACGGCCTCGTGATCGTCTGCCGCAGGTCCGCGTACGCCTTCGCGAGCTTCGGCACCTTCTCGATTGAGCCCGAGCAGATCGTTGATCACCAGCACCTGCGCATCCGTGCCGCTTGCCGCACCGATCCCGATCGTGGGGATCTGCAGCGCCTTGCGCGATCTCGGCGCCGAGGTCGCGCCGGCATCGCCTCGAGCACGATCGAGAAGGCTCCCGCCTTCTCGAGCGCGTGCGCCTGGTCCAGGACCTTCGCGCGCCGCCTCGCCGCGTCCCCTGGACGCGGTAGCCGCCGAGCCCGTAGACGGACTGCGGTGTCAGTCCGATGTGGGCCATCACCGGGATGCCGATGTCGACGAGCCGATGGACCAGGTCGAACTGCGCGCCCTCGATCTTGACCGCGTGGGCGCCGCCCTCCTTGATCCAAGCCGTCCGGCGTTCCGGATCGCCGTCCTCGATCGAGGCCTGGAACGACATGAACGGCATGTCGCCGACGACCATCGCGTGCTCGACGCCCACGCGCCACGCGCGCGCGTGTGATGGAGCATCTCCTCCATCGTCACCGGGAGCTCGTTCGGCGTACCCGAGGACGTTGCGACCGACGGAGTCACCGACCAGAGCACCGGGACGCCTGCTCGGTCGAGGATCTGGGCCGGTCGGGAAGTCGTAGGCCGTGAGCATCGCCCAGCGGCTTGCCCTCGGATTTCCATGCACGGAGGTCATGGATCGTGACGGTCATCTGCTCGCACCTCCTTGAGTGCACGGCGAACCACCGCGGAGTGCTATCGCGACCTCCGCGACGTTACGTATGTCAGATACCGGTGGGTACGGTGCCCCAGTGAACGAGCAGGAAGCGACGGAGGGATCAGGATGACCGACACCCTGCAGCACGAGCCATGGGCCCAACTCCTCACGTTGGGGGATGCTCGGTTCGGGATCCTGGCTGGGGGCCCGTTCGATGGCCGCTGCTACCCGCTGTCCGAAGGCCCCGTTCCCGCAGAGCTCGACGTTCCAGGACCCCAGGGCCGGAGCAACCGAAGCATCGTTCGTTACGTGCTGCGAGACGCGGCTCTACCGCTACGCCGGCGTCGCGCGCCAAGCCGCGCTCCGCCGCCTGAGACGGACGTCCCGTACACTGCTGGACAGCCCTCATCCTTCTGCTCCCCTCGCGGGGGCCGTCCAGACCAGAGGAGGTGAATGTTGAGGAGTACGAGTGCATGTTCATCCTGCCCGCCGAGGCCGACGAAGCCGTGGTGAGCACGGCGCGTCGATCGCATCGCCAAGGTCATCACCGCCGACCGGCGGGAAGGTCGACTCAGATCGATCGCGTGGGGCCGCAGGCGCTTCGCGTTACGAGATCGCGCACCAGCACGAAGGGTACTACGTGGTGGTCCGCTTCACAGCGGAGCCCTCGGTTCAGCCGGAGCTCGACCGCGCGCTGAAGCTCGCCGATGAGGTGATCCGGCACAAGATCCTGCTCCTGCCCGACAAGGCAACCGGAGAAAGCGAAGACAACCGCTTCCCCGCCTCCGCGAGGCGTGAGACGACCACAGAAGGGGGACCGCCCATGGCGAGCGACAACCGTGATCACGATCGTCGGCAACCTCACGGACGACCCCGAGCTGCGCTACACGGCCAACGGCGCCGCGGTGGCCAACTTCCGGGTCGCGTATTCCACGCCGGATCCGCGACGCGGCCGGCAACTGGACGGACGGCGACACGTCGTTCTTCACGATCAACTGCTGGCGGAGCCTGGCCGAGAACGCCGCCGAGACGCTGACGCGCGGCACGCGTGGTCGTGGTGACCGGCCGGCTGCAAGCAGCGCTCCTGGGAGAACCAGGAGGGCGAGAAGCGCACCGTCGGTCGAGATCGAGGCCGACGACCTCGGCCCCAGCCTCGCGAGTGGGCCACCGCCACGTCACGAAGACCAGCCGCAGCCTCGTCCGCGTCATCCTCCGGGTCGAGTTCCGGGGGCTGCGGGCTGGGGCGCGGCGGCCGCGCCGGTCGGCGGCCTCGACCGATCAAGAGGAGACACCACTGGATGCCGGGTAAACCACGCGAAGGGTCCAGGCGCCCGCAAGCGCGAGAGAAGAGACGGACGACGCCGTGGCAGAAGAAGGGCAAGCGCAAGGTCTGCATCTTCTGCAAGGACCAGCGTCGACTACGTCGACTACAAGGACGTCATCACGCTGCGGAAGTTCGTCTCCGAGCGCGGCAAGATCCGGGCGCGCGCGCGTGACGGGCAACTGCGTGCAGCATCAGCGCGACGTTGCCACCGCCGTCAAGAACGCCTCGTGAGATGGCCCTGCTCCCCGTACAGCGCGATGAAGGTCATCCTCCAGAAGTCCGTCGAGAAGCCCGGGGACCCCGGGGACGTCGCCGAGGTTGCTGACGGCTACGCGCGGAACTACCTGATCCCCCGGGGGCATGGCCATCAGGGCCGAGAAGGGTGCGCCCAAGCAGGCTGAGACGCTCAAGCGGCAGGTCACAACGCCCGGTTGTCGAAACAGAAGGAGCGAGTTCGAAGCGCCGCCTTCCAAGCTCATCGCGCAGGTCGCTCTGCATCTCCGCTCGTTCCGGTGAAGAGGCAGCCTTTCGGATCGGTCACCGCCGCGGACATCGCGGAAGCGGAGCCGGCGCAGGCCGGGACCGGTCGATCGCTCGCGATGCACCTGGCGAGCTCGATCCGCCTCGATCGGGACGCACGAGTCGCGTCGCTCTTCCACGAGGTCGAGCCCGTGATCACCGGTGGAGGTCGTCGCAGAAGGCCGATGCGGGGGCGGCCGAAGGCCGCTCCCCGCGTCCGCTCGCCGCAGAATCCCAGCACCGCCGGCAAGATCCGTGTCGTGGGTCGATCCGCCGCCGACGCCAGAACCCACCGACATCCTCCACCAGGTGCCCCCATCTCGCGGCGACCGCCAGGGCCTCCGGCGTGCGTGCGCCGTCTCCGCCGTCCCCGGTGGCGAATCGCCGACGTAGGCCGTAGGCGGGCGCGGGCACCGTTGCCAAGGCACGCCAGGGAGGAGCCCGTCGGCAGCCGGCTTGCCAGTTCGCGGTGCTCGCCGTCGGCGCCGACCACGACCGCGAACCGGTCCCGAGACCCGCCGCCCTCGAGCAGCACGTCAACGTTCCCGAGGTCGGCGCTCGTGAAATCACGCCCAACGCGACGGACCGCGCGAGCGCCTCGAGCGCGCTTCCGGGATCCCCGTGATACGGCTGGACGCCGCGACGTTCGGCCTCGGCCGCAGCAAGCGCGTGATACCTGGCTCAGATCCCCAGATGGCCTCGACCGGCCTGCGGAGGAAGTGCTCCATGATCGTTGCGGGCGGCCGAGAGATCGCAGCTCGGCGATCACCTCATCCCTTGATCGAGGGTCCGACCGCCTGTAGCTCCTCGATCGTGGCGACGAAGGCCGCCGGGACGACCAGGAGTCGATCAGCGTGCCGTCCATGTCGAAGACGACGGCCTTGAGTGGCGGCGCGTCCATGGCTGCGGGAGGATGGCGCTCCGGACCGTGTCAGTGGCGCTGTAGCCACTTGTCCACAGTGCGGAATCCACATGGGGAAAACGCTGGCTCAGGGGCGGAGTGGCATGGCGAAACCTTCGGCTCCGACCTGCCGGCTCGCTCAATCCACACAGGGGTTGTCCACTGTCGCACGGGCTCCCGGGGCGTACCGTCCCCGGTCGGTCGGAGTCGGATCTCGGAGGGAGGGCGTACCGCGTGGCGAGGAGCGGCCGACGAGGTCGTCCGGATACCGGGCGGCCAACGTCTCCCGCCGCAGGACCTGGACGCCGAACGCGTCGGTGCTCGGGGGCGATGCTCCTGTCCACCGGACGCCATGGCCGAGGTCGTCGAGACCTCGACCCCGAGGGACTTCTACCGCTCCGCCCACGGCAAGATTTACGCAGCCGTGCGCACGTGTTCGCCCACGGCGAACCGGTGGACATCATCACGGCGGTTGACGCCCTTCGCCGCAGCGGCTCGCTCGAAGAGGTGGGCGGGGCGCCCTACCTGCGGGACCCGTCGACGAGGTTCCCACGCCGGCCAGGCGCCACGCATTACGCGCGGATCGTCGCCGACGCGGCGCTCCGCCGGCGCCTGACTCGGCAGCGGCCGACATCATGGACGGCGCCTACGCGGGCGCGCAGCAGGCCGACACGCATCGCCGACGGCGCCGAGCAACGGATCTACGACGCGCCGGCGTGGGGACGCCGAGGAGACGGCCGCGATCGGCGACCTCGTGAACGCGGCGCATGTCCGACCTCGAGGCGCATCCAGAACCGGAGTCGGCCTACACGGGCCTGCCCTACGGGGTTCCGCGACCTCGACGACCTGATCGTCGGGCCTGCAGCCCGGCAACCCGTGATCCTCGCCGCCCGCCCGGGCATCGGGAAGTCCTCGCTCGCGATGAAGCGCATCGCGCGCAACGTCGCGGTCAGTGACGGCGAGCTCGGTCGCGATGTTCTCACTCGAGATGTCGCGCTACGAGATCGGCATGCGGCTGCTGTGCTCGGAGGCCACGCGTCGCGTGGGACCGGATCCGCAACAAGCGCGTCGGTCCGGACGACTGGTCCCGCGTGGTCGCAGGCCGCCGAGGTCGCTGCACGACGTGCCGCTGCACATCGTCGACGCCGGCAACGTGAACATCGTCGACATCCGCGCGAAGGCCCGGCGGATGCGGACGGGACGTCAGGGGCTGGAGCTCATCATCGTCGACTACCTCCAGCTGATGACCAGCCCGCTCGACTCGCCGTCCCGACAACCGCCAGCAGGAGGTGGCCGAGATCAGCCGTTCGCCTGAAGCTGCTCGCGAAGGAGCTGCACGTGCCGGTCATCGCGCTGTCGCAGCTCAACCGCAACCCGGAGGCCCGCGCCGACAAGCGCCCGCAGCTGTCGGACCTTCGCGAGTCCGGCGCCATCGAGCAGGACTCCGACGTCGTGATGTTCATCCATCGCGACGACGCCGATCCCGAGAAGAAGCGCCAGACCGAGCTGATCATCGCGAAGCACCGCAACGGGCCCACCGGCAACATCCGGCTCGACTTCGAGCCGTCCCTCACGCAGTTCCGCAACGCCGCCGCGGTCGACGCGCCGCCAGCTAGATCCGCCATGCCGCCAGCGGCCATGACGGCTCACCGCGACGCCCCGCCGTGTCCGCGCCATCCTCGCCCGGCTCGCAGGCGCGCTACGGTGAGCTCGCGCCGCCGCGCGCGCGTCGACCCGCTCGACGAGCTGATCCTCACGGTCCTGTCCCAGCACACGAGCGACCTGAACGCCGAGCGCGCGTTCACGCTCGCTCCGCGCGCGCGTTCCCGACCTGGGACGACGTCGATGGCGGCGCCGACGTCAGCCGTCGCCGACGCGATCCGATCGGGCGGCCTGGCCGACACGAAGGCGCCTCGGATCCAGGCGATCCTGCGAGGCGGTCCGGACGACCGCGAGGGCCGGTTCGATCTCTCGCGCCTGCGCGACGTGCCCGACGACGGAGGCTCGCGCGTTACCTCACGTCGCTGCCCGGCATCGGTCCGAAGACCGCGGCGGTCGTGCCTGTCGTTCGCGCTCGGGCGCGACGCGATCCCGGTGGACACGCACGTGCACCGGGTCGCGACGCGCCTCGGGCTGGTGCCGCCGAACGGTCGAGCGCGAGCAGCGCCGACCGGTTGCTGCACGACCTGGTGCCCGACGGGCTGCGGACGCCGTTGCACGTGGGGCTGATCCGTGCTGGGCCGGGAGATTCTGCAAGGCGCCGACGCCCCGGTGCGCGACTGTGCCCGCTCAAGGACCTGTGCCCGACGGCTCCGCGGTACCTGCCGCGTGGTCGTCGGCGGCGCCGGGTCCGGCGACCGGATCAGGCCAGCGGGGTCCGGATCCGCCGGTCGTGCGTCGGGGCGGGAACGTGACGACGACCTCGAAACATCGATCGTAGCTTTTTACTCCGGTCCGCTCGGGGGTTCAAATCAATCGACGTTCTGGACCAGAGCGCCGCGGTGAGTCGGTAGCGGCCGGGCAACGCGGGGGCCGGCAGCCAGGCGCTGAGCCGACGGCGACGCCGCGCCGGCACGGGCGCTTGCAGGAGCGCACGTCGGGGTTCACGCCACTCGTCGTCCGGACTCTCGCAGCTCCCGCCGGAGAGGCCCAGATGAACGGGTGCCCGGGTCGGCGCTCCGCAGCGTTGCCGACGACAGGTTGTCAACGCACACACGCACGGTGACCGGCTCTTTTCGGGCGCGACGGGGCCGTTCGACCCCACACGTCTCGGTTGGATGATCGACACGCGATCGAGCTCTTCGCGGTCCATCGCGAACATCGCTTTGGCCGTCCGACGGCACACGGGGGTGGCCGCACGTGGACTCGAGAACCATGGTCCCACGTAGTGGTATCCGACGTCTCCCGGAGCCACCCGCATCCGTCGTGGAGGCTGCGCCGGACTCCAACGAAAGAACGCGTTCACGCCGTGGGAGTCGCACGCCACCAACATGAGGCCTGATGACCTCGTCAGAATCCGGTCGGCGCATCGAGGCTCGCACCGTGGCGGAACGTTCCATCCCAGGTCCGATCCGCGTGGCGGCAGCGCTGCCACCACTGCCCGGGCTGGAAGGTGGCGTTGTACTCGACGACGACGACGCGCGGGTGGAACTCGTGCAGCAAGGCATCGGGGACCCACCGGTCGTTTCCCATCGATGTCGAGGACGAGAAGGTCGGGCGCCGGTGGGACGCGGCTGCCGCGTGAGCTAATCTGACGATTCGCCGGTCGCGGCGAACGGCGGCAGCTCAGCACGCGCACCTTCAGAGCCAGCGAACGCCTTCGAAGCCTCCGCGCCTTGCGCGCGGGATCGGGCCTCGATCCACACCCTGCTCCATCCGGATCCGGACGAGCTGGCGTGTGCAGTTCTCGCGGCCGTCATCGGCCCCGATCTCCACGAGTGAGCGATCGGTGATGCCGATCTGGCCTGAACAGCGCCTCGATGATCCCGACCCTGCGCCGTTCGGCGAGCGGGATCCGACGCTCACGCGCGCATCCACAACGGATCTCGACCTTCGTAACCGCGTCTGCGTGTTTCGTCCTGCCACTGCCAAAGCCGCACGATCGCCGGGTGCGCTCAGGCCAGCCGAAGGCCAAGGTTGCGTGACCACTGCGGAGGATCACTGTTTCGGAGACCGAGGAGCGCCCGCCGCGCCAGGGCCGCGAACCCTCGGATATCGAGGCAACCCGCACCTCACGCGATCGGCAGATCCCGCGTGGGCGCTGCGCCTGATCGGAGCCAGAGGTGAGGGGAATCGAACCCCGTTTCAAGCTTGGGAAGCTTGCGTACCCGCCAGTGCGAACCACACCCGCGTGGTCCGGCCGCACGCAGCGACCGGACCGAAGTCTAGCTGAGCCGGCAGGGGACGGCGCGCATGCACCCGCTGCCCCAGCCTCCCGAACCTCATGCGGACCCCGATCTCTGGCCGGAACTCCTGCTGCGGCTCTCTCGCCAGGAAGACCTCGGGACCGGAGGACGCGGCCGAGGCGATGCGCTCATCGATCCATGGCCCGGCGAGGCCACCCCTGCACGCAGATCGGCGCGCTTCCGCTCTGCCCTCCGCACGAAAGGCGAGACCAGTCGATGAGATCGACGGTCTCGCCCGGACGATGCTCGAGTTCGCCACCCCGTGAAGGCACCGGAGCCGGTGATCGACACGTGCGGCACGGGTGGGGATCGGAGCGGCACATCTCAACATCTCGACGCGTCTCAGGCCCTGGTCGTCGCTGGTGCCGGCGTCCCGGTCGCCAAACACGGCAACCGGGCCGCCTCCTCGCATTCGCGGATCCGCCGATCTCCCCGAGTCGCTCGGCGTGAAGATCGACCTGGATCCCGCCGGCGTCGAGCGGTGCCTCGCCGATGCCGGGATCGGATTCATATTCGCCGCCACCTTCCATCCCGCGATAACGCAACGGTGCGCCGGTGTTACAATACGTAACTGAACGAGCCGGATAACGACGGTTACGTATTGCCTTGCCGAGCATGGAGCAGCGAAACCAGTAATGGCGCTTCTCGCATCCCCATTGCTCGAGGGCCTCGGGCATCAGGAGTGCGCCTCGCTGTATCCCGGCGAGATATAGAACGCAGCGCGTCGAACGCCCACAGGTAGGGTACACCTCTCACGTACGTGGAAAGCGGGTCGATCGATGAATCCGCGAACCTTGACGGGCTTTCCTCGGCTCGTGAGCGAGGATCTCCGGGTGGACGAAATTATAGGTGGACATGACGATGAGGCGTCGTGGTCCTTGGGAACCGATCCGCAAAATCGCCCATCAATCGCATGTAGCCCGGATCGCGCGCCCTGTACATGCGGTCCACATCGTCCGCCAAGCTTCCAGCGCGGATTGATCCAGGTCCTGGGTCGCTCCCCGTGAGGTACCCCAGGAAGGTTTCCTTGGCCGGAATACCCTCTGAGATGAGGTATGGGATCAAGAGTATCGATCCGATACCCATCGGAAATCTTCCCATGGGCCGGAAATTGAACAAGCAGACCTTTTTCACCAGTTCGCTCATCGGCGACTCAGTGCGCGGGCTTCAATGCGTGCGCGAGGGCGCCGAACGCGGATCCTACGCACGGCGCGACGCTGCTATTTCGCGTCGCGAGTCGCAGGTAGCCGACAGGTCCTGGAAGCGACGAACCTGCACTCGGATCTCTGTGGGCACGCCTGATGGCTTCCGGGAGAAACGCAGCGGCAATTGCGAGCGATCCTGCGGCCGTGGTCGAAATCAGCAGCACCGCCAACGTGCGCTTGGGCCTCAGTTCTCCGGTCGGGTCTTCGACCGCTTCGTCCATCACCTGGATAACAGCTGAATCTCTGGCCTCGTCGATCTTCGCGCAATTTCATACTGCTTGGCCAGGAATTCGTAAAGAAATTCGCCAGTACTTCACGTTGCGCAGGAGCTCGAGATTATGTCGGAGGCCGCCGCTGCCGGTTTTCCCCCGCCCTTTCCGCGGATCCGCCGCCGGAGCCGTCCCTTCGATGCGGCCCAGCTCGCGCTTCAGCGCGATCTGCTGCTCCTGCGCCATCTGCAATTCTGGTTGCCCTCGGCGGCAAAGGTGCGCATCGCCGCGATCTGCACTTCTTTAGCGGAAATCTGCGCGCGAAGACGGGCAGTGACCTCGATGAAGAGCGTCCCTGGCTTTCCACCTGGGCAAGCCCGCCTCTTCTCGAGGCCCTTGCCGTGCCGCCACCTCCGCGCGAACCAGATTCTCCTTCGCCTGCACGAGCTGCTGCTCGAAACGAGACGCTGGCGCGAAGCCGAGGTTACCGCGAGAACTTTGTCGTGGCTTCGCCAACTCGTCGACGTACGCGTTGGCCAGCTCAGCCGCAAACTTGGGGTCCTTGTCGTCTTCGACCTCTATTGTGATTATTCCGCCTCTGCCGGAAACGACCGTAGTCCTCACTTCGAGTAGTTTCGCGTATCGCTCTGAAACTTCTCGCTCACGAAACGCTTGCTTGAGATCGAAACGCGCGATAAGGTTGTCGGCGACCGTTCGGCCTCTTCAGCATCGCGACATGGATGTCATTCGCGTTCCTCGCCCCGAGGCCCGCCAGGCTCGCCACCCCCCCGAGCGCCCCGCCGAGGTGGCTTAGAAGGCTGGCGGCGGCCGTGGACCCGGATTGCTGCGGCGGCGGTATCCTCGTGGTGCCGAAGTGTAGATCGGGAGTGGCTAAGAAACCCCCCGATGGCGGCCAGAATCGCGATGCAAAAAGCGGAAACCCCGGAACGAGGCCGCTTGCGCTTCGCGACGACGATAGAGCAGGTCCGGGAACCTTGATCTCATCGGCCGCCGCGGCCGCGCCTGGAGCCTGCCCGGCCTCTCCAGCGCTTTCCGGGACTTGCTTTTTCAGCCATGCAGTTTGTCCGCGCCGGCTCGAACCGGAGCCCAGGCCCTGGGCCGGCTGGACAGTCCGCGCTACGGGCCCGCTTCAGCACCGAAACGCCGCCGCGCCCAGACCGAACTGGTAGAAGATCTGCGAGATGTCCTTGAGCGCGCGCGTGACAGTGGTGCGGTCGAGCTCCTCGGGCACGACGATGCTGTCCCCGGGCATCAGGCGGCTGCCCCTCGAGCGAGGCGGAGAACCACCCTCTCCTGCCGCTTGCTCTTCACCGAGCCGTCGGCGCGCAGCACGTAGATGCTGCCGCGAGTCGGCGCTCTTGGTCGTTCCCCCGCCTGGCTCAGGTAGTCGCCAACGCGCTTGTCCGGCTTATGGACGAACGAGCTTTCGCCGTACACCGCGCCGACGACGCTCACCATCGAAGGCGGCGGCGGGACGATGAAGCGGTCGCCGTCCTCGAGCGGCATATCCGGGAAGATCATCCGGCCTTCGCGGTCTCCGGTAGCTCGAGCACGATGCGGCCGATAGGCCGGATCTGGCGCAGCCGATTGAGCAGAGCTCTGCTGGATTTTCGGCCTGCTGCTTGAGCGAGGCGGCGTCCTCCGGCGAAGTCACGTTCTGCGCGCGCAGCGAGTTGAACTGGCTGCATGTCCTTCTCGAGGCGGTAGAGCGCCTCCTCGAGCGTCTTCTCCTGCTGCAGCCGCGTCGACTCGCGCGTGAACTGCGCGCGCCGAACGAGGTAGGCGTTCGGCGCTGAAGCCCGCCGACCCGAGCGACCAGCTGCTTGAGGGTCTCGCCGGGCATGATCTGGTGCACGCCCGAGCTCGTTGAACTCGCCCTCGAGGCGTATGTACTGGGTCTGCTTCGAGATCGGGACCTTGATGTCCTCCTTGGAAAACACGGTGACGATGTCGCCCGGCTTGCAGGAGACACGTTGTTGTCCGGGTCGCCGTCGATGACCGCCTTGGCGAGGTTGAAGGGGATGAGCGAAGTGGTCGAGATCGTCGCGGTTGATGCGCTCGACCACCGCGTAGAGCAAATACGTAACTGAACGAAGTATTAC